>Ga0307942_1001384_pt1:15000-19286 | contig 19286 bp, 27 predicted proteins | sample OrgLakmetagen175_FD_201846 | JGI IMG/M metagenome (GOLD analysis project Ga0307942, IMG submission 201846) | Saline water microbial communities from Organic Lake, Antarctica - #175 | ecosystem: Environmental > Aquatic > Non-marine Saline and Alkaline > Saline | place: Antarctica... | reverse complement strand
GGGGGGATAGGAGAGGGGAGGGAGGGGGGGAGGAGGAGAGGAGGGGGGAGAGGAGAGGGGAGGAGAGAGGGCACCGGTCAGCGAAGCGACCACGCTCACCCAGGGAAGAGGATGTGCCGTTACCAGGTGTGTGCGTGTGTGTACGTGTGCGTGTGCGCGCGTGAGTGTGTGTGTGCGCATGTGTGCGCATTTGCGTGGAGTTACTTGTAGTATCAGAAGAAAATGAGTGGGCTGACATTGCAATGTCACACTTCACACTTCGCATGGGTCACTCATCCACACATGCCTACGTGCTGTCTGTGTGTGTGACATCAGGAGAGAATGAGGAGGATGAGCAAGCTGCCATTGAAGCTCGCCGCAACCGAATCGCTGCGCTCAAGGCTAAGCACGCGCAGCAAGCAAGCGTCGCCAACCCCACTGCCGCTGCTTTGCAGGTGGGCTGTGTTTGTGTGTGTTGTGTGTGTTTTTGTGTGTGTGTGTGTGTGTGTGTGAGAGAGGAGTATACAGTTAACACCTAACACTCAAACACACTCACAATCAAAGCAGAGGGTTTAACGAATTATGAGCAATGGCTTCTAAGTGGTAGCAAGCACGCACGGACGCACATGCACATGCACACACAGACACACACATGCATACACGCACACGCACACGCACACATGTAGGGGGTGCAGGGTGCATCCATGTCCATGTTCAGCGACCGAGAGGGCTCTGTAGGGCCCCCTACCACAGCAGGCACAGCACACGCCACGGCAGCTGGCACAGCACACACCGCAGCACAGCCGTCAGCCAGTGAAGCCAACGGGGGTGCAGTGAGTGGGGGCACCGCCACTGTGGAGCAGCAGCAGCGGCAGCAGCAGCAGCAGCAAGCAGGTGGGTGTGGTGCTTGTGTGCTGCGTTTTGTTTATATGCCGCCCTCTGCTGGTTGCTGCGGCAGCAAGCAGGTGGGTGTGGTGCTTGTGTGCTGCGTTTTGTTTATATGCCGCCCTCTGCTGGTTGCTGCAACAGCAAGCAGGTGGGTGTGGTGCTTGTGTGCTGCGTCTTGTTTATGTGCCGCCCTTTGCTGGTTGCTGCGGCAGCAAGCAGGTGGGTGTGGTGCTTGTGTGCTGTGTTTTGTTTATATGCCGCCCTCTGCTGGTTGCTGCGGCAGCAAGCAGGTGGGTGTGGTGCTTGTGCTGCGTGTTGTTTATTTACTGCTCTTCGTGCGTGCACGCTGCAGAATTGCTTCGGCAGCAAGCAGGTAGGAGTTTGACATTTTGATTGCGAGGTTCAAGTGTGGTAGCCATGGTGCAGGTGAAACTCAGAGATGGCAAGCTTGATGGAGCAGGAATGTGTGCGTTTGTGTGTTTATGTGTGTTTATATATGTGTGTGTGTGTCTGTGTGTGTGTGTGTCTGTGTGGGTGGGTGTGGGTGTGGGTGTGGGTGTGTGTGGGTGTGTGGGTTTGTGGGTGGGTGGGTTTGCGTGCGTGCGTGCGTGCGTGCGTGTGTGTGTGCGTGTGGGTGTGTGTTTGCTTCTTCAGGCTATGTGCTGCCTTCAAGCTATTTTTTTTCAGGCTATGTACTGCCTTCAAGCTATTTTTGACAGGCGCGCAACTGTGGGGGTGGAGGTGCTATTCAAAACCGCCTATTGCTGCGAGTTGTGTGTGTTTACATTTGTGTTTGTATGTATAATTGTGTGTGCTTGTGTGTGTTTAGGTGTGTGTTTGTATGCTGGTGCTTGGATATGCACCAACTCTCCAAACGAGTTGCTTGTTCACAGTGATGGTGTTTGTGTGCGTTACTGGAACACAGGCATGGACTTGGACGATGAGGATGCGGATGCAGCGCAAGTTAGGGTCAGAGAAGGAACAGCCACACCCGAAGGCGACCGTTCCAGCAGTGAGGAGCTAGAGGTGTGTATACGTGTTTTGTTGTGTATGTGTATGTTTGTGTGTTTGTGTGTGTGCATGTGTGTGTGTCTTTGTGTTTGAGTGAAGTAGGGAGCACGGCCACATCTGAAGGCAACTGTACAAGTAATGAGGAACCAAAGAGATGTACTAGCGTGTGGATGTGTGTGTGTGTGTACGTGTGTCTGCGTATGTGGGAGTTTAGGTTACATTGCTGGTACATCTAGATGCAAATTTTCAAGCACAGAGGAACCATATAGTATGTTAACGTGCTTTCATGAGCCACAACACGTTGACACACATACGCACACATACATGCACAAAACACCAACACAACACACCCATATCCACACCCACAAACCCAAACACACACACACACACACCACACACACACACAAACACAAACAAGGATACTTGCACACACGTACATACACTTGTTTGCACCATTACACACACACACACACACACACACACACACACACACACACATACGCACACACACACAGGGGGGACTGCGCCCAGGTCCCATGCTTCAAATTTGGGGGGCCAACGAGGCCAGTAATGTGGGCGTGGCCGCACAGGACGATGCCGACAGTGGTATGCCAACTGGGTTTGGGGCTGTAGCCAAGGTGCGTGTCGCACACGTGTGTGCACGTGTGAGTGAGTGTGTGCTCGTTTGTGTGTGTGTATGTGTGTGTGTGGGTGTATGTGTGTGTGTGTGTGCGTGAGCATGTGCGTGCGCATTGAGCGTGTGCATGAGGTGCGTGTGTGTATGTGTGTACATGTGTGTGTGTGTGCATGTGAGTGGTTCATGTTCGCTTGTACGTGTGCCATAATCTGATGCATCTGCTAATAGTGTGTAGCATATTTGTAGGGTTGGCCAGAACCGTATATATACACCGTATATGACCGTATATTTGGTGACATTCCTGCAAAAAATACCGTACATACACCGTATATGTGTATATATATATGGTTCTGGCCAACCGTACATATTTTTGCACTTACTAGCAGTTGTGTCTGGGGTTGTGACCCTGTGTTATCACATCTCTGCTGCTTCAAGGAGCTGGTCAGTTATAGGTTTTGCAGTATGCAGCGTGCAATAAGAGTAGGGCTGGCCAGATCCATACATTTATAGGTAAATACGGTGTATATACGGTATTCTTGGCAGGGAAATCACCATACATACGGTCATATACGGTGTGTATATACGGTTCTGGCCAACCGTAAATAAGAGCCATGCCCCTTTTTTCGCGCCTTTAAAGCGTGCTCTACCTCCTCTTCCGAGCACTGCTCTGGGTCACGTTTCATGCAAGGCCCTGTTGGGTATGTGGGTGTGTGTGTGCGCGTTGGCCATAACCGTATTTATACGCCGTATATGACCATATATATGTTGATGTTCCTGCCAAAAGTATCGTATATTCACCATTTATACAGGTGTATATATTATTTACTGGTATATATACTGGTAAATATATTATATAATTCTGGCTAATCCTGGGTATGTGCTCTGCCGGCCAACCCTAGGTAAGTTCTCTGCTATCAATGGGTGTGACCACACTGGCACCAACTCAGGGAGCTGCTACTAACCTCTGAGCACTCCAGCACGGTATAGATGCACTATGCACCACACCAACACGAGCATGAGCACTCCAGCACGGTAGATGCACTACGCACCACACCAGCACGAGCATGAGCACACCAGCACTGCAGATTGAATACACATCACACCAGCACGAGCATGAGCACACCAGCACGGTAGATGCACTATGCACCACACCAGCATGAGCATGAGCATTCCAGCACGGTATAGATGCACTATGCACCACACCAGCATGAGCATGAGCACACCAGCACTGCAGATTGAATATACATCACACCAGCACGAGCATGAGCACTCCAGCACTGCAGGTTGAATATGCACCACTGCAGATTGAATATGCACCACACCAGCACGAGCATGAGCACACCAGTACTTTAGATTCAATATGTGCTTGGGATACAGAGTGGGTTACAGGGCGAATGGACAGCACAACATGTTCCGTTTTGTCGTCCTTCTCATCCTTGTAGAGGTGCTGCGCCTAACTCATGGAGGACCAACTCACCATCGCATGTATGGCGATTGCGCGCACATATTTCCGTTCAACAAACTGACTCGTGTGTGTGTGTGTGTGTGTTGTGGGGCATGGTGGTCTACAAGGCACTGTCCCTTCTGCAGTAAGCAAGGCTGCTGCTAATAGATCAACTTACAGCAGGCAAGGCTGATGCTCACAAATTATTGTATTGACAACACAGTCATGCACACAAGACGTAACAAGTTGGTGTGTGTCGTGGTGCAGGGTGGTGCTCAAGGCCCTGTCCCTTCTGCAGTAAGCAAGGCTGCTGCTGATAGATCAATT
>Ga0307942_1001384_pt1:0-10000 | contig 19286 bp, 27 predicted proteins | sample OrgLakmetagen175_FD_201846 | JGI IMG/M metagenome (GOLD analysis project Ga0307942, IMG submission 201846) | Saline water microbial communities from Organic Lake, Antarctica - #175 | ecosystem: Environmental > Aquatic > Non-marine Saline and Alkaline > Saline | place: Antarctica: Organic... | reverse complement strand
GCTTGCACCCACAGGTCGGCGAGGTGATGGACGCCCGGTACGAGGTGTTTGCTTGCCATGGCAAGGGTGTGTTCAGCATCGTGGTGCGTGCAAGGGACAAGGCAAAGCGCGACGAATTGGGTCAGCACCCTGAGGTTGCCATCAAGCTCATCCGCGCAAACGAGGTGTGTGTGTGTGTTTGTGTGTGTGTGTGTTTGTGTGTGTGTGTGTGTGAGCCTGTGTGTATGCGTTTGTGTCTGAATGTCCTTGTGCGCGTGCTCTGTGCTCTGTGTGTTTTATTGTTTGTGCTGCTGTGTGTGTGCGTGTGTTTGTGCTGTTGTGTCTATGTGTGTTTGTGCGTGTGACTGTCGTGTGTGTGTGTGTGTGTGTGTGTGTGAGAGAGCCTGTGTGTATGTTTTGTGTCTGAATGTCCTTGTGTGCGTGCTCTGTGCTCTGTGTTTTTGTGTTTGTGCTGCTGTGTGTGTGCGTGTGTTTGTGCTGTTGTGTGTCTATGTATGTTTGTGCGTGTGACTGTCGTGTGTGTCTACGTGTGCATGTGTGTGATTGTGCGTCTACATGCGTGTGTGTTTGATTGTGGGTGCTGTTTGATTGCCAAGGGTGTATTAGAAACACCGTGGCTGGTGCAAGGGACTTAGGGTAGGTGCCACCATATACAAGTCAGTGCCCTGTATGAAATTAACTGCTGTGCTGCTGGTATGTGCACTTTAGAGAGAGAGAGAGAGAGAGAGAGAGAGAGAGAGAGAGAGAGAGAGAGAGAGAGAGAGAGAGAGAGAGAGATATAGTGAGGTGCAACCCTGCTTTGTTCAGAGGTCAGGTGCACCGTCCACGCCACGCACTTGCTGCGTGACTTCCCCCTGCATATCATACTCTGCACATCTACACGCATGCATGCACGCGCGCGCACACGCACACGCACACGCACACGCACACACACATGTACATACAAACACAACACACGAGCATGCACACATACGCACATGCACATACAAACACAACACACGAGCATGCACACATACACACATGCACATACAAACACAACACACGAGCATGCACACATACGCACATGCACATACAAACACAACACACGAGCATGCACACATACACACATGCACATACAAACACAACACACGAGCATGCACACATACACACATGCACATACAAACACAACACACGAGCATGCACACATACACACATGCACACACGCATGCAAACACAAACACACACTCACGCACACATGCCCACGCACAGACCATGTACAAGGCTGCCCAAATGGAGTTGAACGTGCTGCATAAACTGGGCCTAGCCGATCTGGAAAACCGTAAGCATTGCATACGATTGCTACGTCACTTTGAGTACCGCCATCACATGTGCCTGGTAAGTTATGAATTTGATTTTGTCGCATGATGTGCGTCATACGTGCCTTGTATGATTGGTCGCGTGTGCCTGGTAAGTTGTAAATACGATTTTGCCGCATAGTGTGCGTCATATGTGCCTTGTAAGATCGGTCGCGTGTTCCTGGTAAGTTGTTAAGATGATTTTGTCGCATAGTGTGCGTCATACGTGCCTTGTATGATTGGTCGCGTGTTCCTGGTGAGTTGTTAAGATGATTTTGTCGCATAGTGTGCGTCATACGTGCCTTGTATGATCGGTCGCGTGTGCCTGGTGAGTTGTTAATTTGATTTTGTCGCATAGTGTGCGTCATACGTGCCTTGTATGATTGGTCGCATGTGCCTGGTAAATTATGGTTTGGATTTCGTCACATAGTGCATTGCACGTGCCTTGTCAGCTGCGCACACGATTGCTTATTAAGCTGCTTACACATTTTTGCTTTGTGCACAAGTGCCTTGTCGGCCGCTCACACGAATGCATTGCGCATCACATGTGCCTTGTCGTCGCTCATATGGTTGCCGCATTGTGCACGTGTGCCTTGTCAGCTGCGCACACGATTGTCGCATTGTGCACGCGTGCCTTGGAAGTTGCCCACACGATTGCCGCATTGTGTGCATGTGCCTTGGAAGTTGCCCACACGATTGTCGCATTGTGTGCATGTGCCTTGTCAGCTGCGCACACGATTGTCGCATTGTGTGCATGTGCCTTGTCAGCTGCCCACACGATTGTCGCTTTTTGCGTATGTTCCTTGGAAGTTGCCCACACGCTAGTTGCATGTTGTGCATGTGCGCTCACACGTGTATCGCATTGAGCATCATATCTGAGATCTGAGCCTTGTGTGTTGCGGTCACACCTTTTTTGCATTTGTTCATATAGGCCATACATATAGGCCATACATATAGGCCATACATATAGGCCAAACACATAGGCCATACATATAGGCCATACATATAAGCCATACATATAGGCCATACATATAGGCCATACATATAGGCCATACATTTAGGCCATACATATAGGCCATACATATAGGCCATACATATAAGCCATACATATAGGCCATACATATAGGCCAAACATATAGGCCATACATATAGGCCATACATTTAGGCCATACATATAGGCCATACAATTTAGGCCATTTGTTCCTGTCGTTTTGACCCCAGGTGTTTGAGCCAATGGCCTTCAACCTCCGCGAGCTGACCAATAAGTACGGCCGCAACAAGGGCCTGAATGTGGAAGCAGTCCATATGCCATTCGTTCCTGTCGTTTTGACCCCAGGTGTTTGAGCCAATGGCCTTCAACCTCCGCGAGCTGACCAAAAAGTACGGCCGCAACAAGGGCCTGAATGTGGAAGCAGTCCAGCTCTTCTCCTGCCAGCTACTCATTGCCTTGCGGCACCTCAAAAAGAACCAGTGAGTGCGTGTATTTGCTGGAGTATGTGTGTGTGTGAGTGGGTGGGTGTGGGTATGTGTGTGTGGGTGGGCGCGCTCATGCATTGGTGCGTGTGCATGTGCTGGTACCAAGCTCGTCGTCCATTGTCCTTGGGCGTCACAAAAGTTGGTTAGTCTGTTGCAGTGCTGGTGCTCACGATCTAGTTCCTCTGTGCATTTTGCAACTCTTGAAGCATGCGTTCGTGCGTGTGCTGGCACCAAGCTCGCCGCCCATTGTCCTGAGGCGTCACAAAAGTTGGTTAGTCTGTTGCAATGCTGGTGCCCACGATCTAGTTCCTCTGTGCATTTTGCAATTCTTGATTCATGCGTTCGTGCGTGTGCTGGCACCAAGCTCGCCGCTCATTGTCCTGAGGCGTCACAAAAGTTGGTTCGTCTGTTGCAATGCTGGTGCCCACGATCTAGTTGCTCTGTGCATTTTGCAACTCTTGAATCATGCGTTCATGCGTGTGCTGGCACCAAGCTCGCCGCCCATTGTCCTGAGGCGTCTCAAAGTTGGTTAGTCTGTTGCAATGCTGGTGCCCACGATCTAGTTCCTCTGTGCATTCTGCAACTCTAGTAAGACTAGTGCACTGGGTAGCCTAACAGCAATAAGGTGTTGGCTAGTGCACTGGGTAGCCTGTTGGCTAAGGTAGCCTGTTGGCTAAGCTAGCCTGTTGGCTAGTGCACTGGGTAGCCTAGCAGCATTAAATGCGTAGCCTAACAGCCTAACACCAATAAATGGGTAGCCTAACAGCATTAAATGCGTACCAACACATCGTACCCTCTGTATGGGGAAGTCCAGCAGCAACAACTGCATACCAACACATGCACATAGTTTTAAATTGAACGCTCTGTGGGGGGAAGTCCAGCAGCAACAAATGCGTACCAACACATGCACATAATTATAAACCGTACGCTCTGCAGGGGGACATCCAGCTGCAGCAACTGTACCAACACATGCACATAATTATAAACCGTACGCTCTGCAGGGGGACATCCAGCTGCAGCAACTGTACTGACACATGCACGTACCTACCAATTGTCTGCCCTGTAGGGTGCTGCACGCTGATATTAAGCCTGACAACATCCTCATTAACCAGCGCCACAACAAAGTAAAGCTGTGTGATTTTGGAAGTGCCATGATGGCGGGCGAGAACGATGTCACACCGTACTTGGTCAGCCGCTTCTATAGACCGCCAGAGGTAAGAGGACCAGGTGAAGTGCCTGGGCTGGTGTGTGTGTGTGTGTGTATCTGGTGTGTGTAAAAGTATTTGTGTGTGCGTACGTGTGCGTGCATGTGCGTGTGTGCGTGTTTGCGTGTGTGTGTGTGTTGTGCACGCATGTGTGCATGTGTGTGTGTGTGTGTGTGAGAGAGAGAGAGAGAGAGTATGTGAGTGTTGCCCGTGTGTTTGGTTTGGATCGCCATGATGGCATGTAAGAGCATCAATACGCCGTAGTTGGTCAGCCACTTCGACCGCCTTCCTAAGGTGGTGGGTGTATGGGTTCTGCTGCTTCCGGCTGGAGTTTGTGCACGTGTCCTGGAGCAAGTCGTCATTCAATTGGCATCGTTCCGTACGGCAAATTTCACCCTTTCTGTCTTTCACCTCTGATGCATTATTGAGGGGTGCCTGTCCTTCTCTCCATCCTGCATTCCTCGCTATAGTGTGCGCCAGCCCTACTTGCCATCCCATCCTACACGCCATCCCGTCCTTCTTGCCATTCTGCATTCCTTCTGCATTCCTTATGATAGTGTGTGCCTGCCCTACTTGCCATCCTGCATTCCTTGTTTTAGTTGCTGTAGTGCAGCAGTGTTGAGTACCCACATCGGTACAATTATGCACATTCCTTGTTTTAGGTGCTGTAGTGCAGCAGTGTTGAGTACCCGCGTCGGTACATTTCTGCACATTCCTTGTTTTAGCTGCTGTAGTGCAGCAGTGTCGAGCACCCACATCGGTACAATTATGCACATTCCTTGTTTTAGTTGCTGTAGTGCAGCAGTGTTAAGCACCCGCGTCGGTGGATTTCTGCACATAATAATCTAGTTATGGTGCAAATGGTGAAAAAGATTATGAGGTTCATTATGGCATGGATGTGTAGTGGGTGTCAACGCAAAATGCTAGAGCATTTCCTGGTGCACGTCTCGCACGCTGCTGTGTTGGTGTGTGTTGAGCATTTGGCACGTGCTGTCCACTGCTTGTGCGACCAAAGTACCCAAGACTCACTCGTGTGTGCGTGTATGTGTGTGTGTTTGTGTTTGTGTTGACAAGTGTGTGTGTGTGTGTGTGTGTTTGTGTTGACAAGTGTGTGTGTTAGTGTTGACAGGTGTGTGTGTGTGTGTGTGTGTGTGTGTGTGTGTGTGTGTGTGTGAGCAATGTTGCTATTGCCGACAGCGTTTTGTCGTAGCTGAAGCTCTGTAAAGCTCTGTACGCCTATAACGCTCCTAACGTACTTTAGTGGGGGCCTTAACCCAAATTTGCAAGAATGACCAGAACTGTGTAGGTATATGCACCGTATACGACAGTATATTAGGGGATTTCCCTGCCAAAAATACCGAATATATTCACCGTCTATATATAAAGGGTTAACATAAACCTAATATACATATACATGTTCCTGTCCACCCTAATCATTTGAGGCCATGCATTTCCTCCTGATTCCCTGACCTTTATATTTTTTAAGGCTGTGCGCTCCGTGCTGATGATCCCGCTGTATGCATGGGCGTCCCGCAGTATGCAGTATGGGCGCAGTATGCAGTATGGGAGCAGTATGCAGTATGGGCGCAGTATGCATGGGCGTCCCGCAGTATGTAGTATGGGCGCAGTATGCAGTATGGGCGCAGTATGCAGTATGGGCGCAGTATGCATGGGCGTCCCGCAGTATGCAGTATGGGCGCAGTATGCAGTATGGGTGCAGTATGCAGTATGGGCGCAGTATGCAGTATGGGCGCAGTATGCAGTATGGGCGCAGTATGCAGTATGGGCGCAGCATGCATGGGCCCTGCTGCTGATCCCGCAGTATGCACGGCCTCCTGATCCTCCCGATCCCTTGTTTTTCTGTGATGGAACACACACACACACACACACACACACTCACACACACACACACGCACACACACACAGAGGCACACACACACAAACACACACACACTCACACACACACACACACACACGCACACACAGACACAGACACACACACAAACACGCATACACACACTCACACACACACACGCATATACACACACGCACACACACACGTGCACACACACGTACATGCACGTAGGTCATCTTGGGCATGAAGTATGACTTTGCGTTAGATATGTGGTCCATCGGCTCTGTCATCTACGAGCTGTTCACTGGGCGCATCCTGTTCCCAGGCCACAGTAACAACCAGGTGAGATTGCGTACGATGCTTATGTGCTACTGGATATGCAACTTACGCGAAGCTGTTGCAACAACCAGGTGAGAACGCATACGATGCTTATGTGCTACTGGATATGCAACTTACGCAAAGCTGTTGCAACGACCAGGTGAGAACGCATACGATGCTTTTGTGCTACTGGATATGCAACTTACGCGAAGCTGTTGCAACCAGGTGAGAACGCATACGATGCTTATGTGCTACTGGATATGCAACTTACGCGAAGCTGTTGCATCTGGCATGGGCAACAACGTATGGTTTGAAGCACAGGCTGGATGATTCAACGCGAGCTCTGTGTGGCAATTAGGTTAAGGTTACATCACTATATATGCCTCAAAGGGCATCTCAGCGGAGGCTTGGAAAAAAGCCTGAAACCAAACCTGGCTAAACAAAAGGGGAAGCGCCTATGATAAGGGTGGTAATAAATAGGGAGCTTATGTGCTGCTAGGGCACGCGAGGCTATTGCATCTGGCATGAACAACAACGTATGTAGGGTTGTCCAGAAGCATACATTTTTGGGTATATACGGTGTATATATACGGTATTTTTGGCAGGGAAATCACCATACATACGGTCATTTACAGTGTGTACATACAGTTCCGGCCAACCCTGAACGTATGGTTTGAGGTGCTGGCTGGATGATTCGACACGAGCTTTGGGTGGGGGTGCAGTTTAAGTCGTATCAGGGTGCAGCAATCTTACGATGGTCTGAAGGACAGATGGCACCCGACGTGTCATTGTATCGCGTCAATCTATTATCCGCTCTGGGTGATGGGTGCGTGTGTTTTGGTGGTTATTGTCTTTGCACCATCGTGCACGTAAGCTGTGTCTGTATGGTGTGGTATTGTTTGACAGCTTACCAGGTGCTGCACTTGTCAAAACTGATACCGGATTATAAATGATCATAACCAGGTGCCAGGTGCTGCACTTTTTAAAACTGATACCGGATTATAAATGATTATAACCAGGTGCCAGGTGCTGCACTTGTCAAAACTGATACTGGATAACAAATGATCATAACCAGGTGCCAGGTGCTGCACTTGTCAAAACTGATACCAAACTTACCAGTGATCATAACCAGGTGGCAACGATGACGAACATTGTAAAAAGCTGCCCGACAAACTTATCTAACAAACCTTGAAAATTACATCTCATACATAGGGTTGGCCAGAACCGTATATGTTTTCACCGTTTATGACAATATATTTAGTGATTTCCCTGCCAAAATTACTGTGTATACTCCGTCGTTATTATAGCTCTGGCCAACCGACACATACACAGTATGGTCTGCAACAGCGCCCTGACCTCTGCGACGCTCCTAGTAGTTTAGCCCGAGACGAACTTATTCAACAAACTCATACATTACATACTATCTAACGGCGCCTTGACCTCTGCGACGCTCCTAGTAATTTAACGTAGGCCAGTGCTACAGTTTTTAGCCCGAGACGAACTAATTCAACAAACTTAAATACATTACATACTCGTTATGTAACGGCGCCTTGACCTCTGCGACGCTCCTAGTAATTATTGAGGACCACCTAAACTGGACAAACAAACAAATAACCAGAAACCGTGCGTTGCTCACATTATAAATCCAGGGGAATTAACACGATTTGTACATGCCACTGAATTTATCGTAGGCCAGTGCTACAGTGTTATAGGTTCCCAGGGCCGCAGGCTCCAAGCCGCCTGGTAATCTGAGCACTTCGTTTCCCGGTGGCAATGCCTCCTTTTCCTTGGTCAACGCCTTAGGTGTTTACACCGCTTGCGTGTAAACTTTTTTGTGTTGACAACATGCGTGTAATCCAGTGTGAGTAAGTGTCATGCCTCTCACAACATTTCACATGCAACGCGCGCAGATGCTCAAACTGATGATGGACGTGAAGGGTGGCTTCACCAAGAAGATGCTCCGCAAGTGTGTGTTTGCGGACAAACACTTCGAGATGCACGACCCCAGCTGTCCTTTCATCAGCCTTGAAGACGATCCCATCACAAAAACTAAGGTGTGGATCAGACGTCTGTGTATGTGGTGATTCCATTTGCTGGGCAGACGCTGTTAGTAAGATGCATAGCCCCAGATGTCCCTTAGTCACCCTGAAAGTCTGACTGATCACACTGCAAACAGACCAAGGTGCACGCAAAAGACGTCTCAGCATTCGCTTTGGGGTGTAATGCAGGCTTGCAAACAGCAGTGTGTTGTGTGTTGGGCTTGGGCAGCAAAGCTTGTTTTGAGCATCAGAAGGGTGCCCTTTGTTTGGACAAGTCTACTCCAGGATCTTGGCCTCAAACCACTAGCAAACCTTGTTTCGAGCGTCAGAAGGGTGCCCTTTGTTTGAACAAGTCTACTCCAGGATCTTGGCCTCAGACCACTAGCAAAGCTTGTTTCAAGCATCAGAAGGGTGCCCTTGGTGTCAACAATTATACTCAAGGATCTCAAACCACTTGCAAACCTTGTTTCGAGCGTCAGAAGGGTGCCATCTGTGAGCAAGCATATTAATCCTTTGCGTGCTTGTCAGGTGCGCAAGTTGGTCACCTCCCCCGCCGTCAAGCACAACTTCACGTCGCTGCTGTCCCACTGCTCAGGAGACAAAGCAAAGGTGTGTGTGTGTGAAAGAGTGCGTGCATATATGTGTGTGTATGTGTGTGTGCGCCCATGCATGTGTGTGTGACTGTTTGTGTGCGTGTGTGTGTGTGTGAGTGAGTGAGTGAGTGTACTCTTTATGTAGTTGTCCAATGCTTGGTGAAACTTACACACCTTTTGTATTGTACATATCACATCCTTCTCGCTACCTGGCTCATTTCTCTGAACATTGCTCAAACAGCGTTGCCCCACTGCCTCTTCCCCCACTGCATTTCATCCCCTTTCAATTTTGTCAAATTTGAAGCAAGCTCAGCCTTCTAGGGGTTGCTCCTGATATTACTGAATGCGCTCACCTCCCTGCCTGGCTGGCTCTCTGTTCTTGGACTCAATTAAGATTCATCGCCAATTTTACTTTTTTGACATGTGGGGGTTTTTCCATCCCAATGTTTTGCCAGATGCAAACTTGCTGCCTTTAACAACTCGGGAAAACCTGGCAAATGAGCACCAAACCTGCAATTTAGTTCTGGTCGCCCCTGTGAAAAACTCACCCCCCTGCCAGCCAAATAGTCTCACTTAACTTTGCGCAAGCATATCTCTGCACCCACTCCACCGTTCTGTGACCTGAGACATGCATTAAATAGCTAATTTTTTGCCCTTTCAGCAGATGCTTGAAGGTTTGGGAGAGGTACAGAGGCTGGGGAGATATTTGGGCGGAAAAAAATGTTAGGTGGCAAAACAGGCACCATTCCTCACACAGTCCACCGATCTGCACCCTCTTAAATTCATAAATCATCGTTTGTTTGGCCGCAACTCTGAGAACAAAAACCAGGCTGAAACTTGCAGCAGTATGGAGCGACATTTTTTTCTCTTTTTCCCCTGTGTCCCTTGTGTGAGTGCCTCCCACTCGCCAGCGTTCCCAGTACCCCTGCCCCAAATTCGACATTACAGCATTGTCATATAACATTTATAATGCTTATATCCTGGAGCAGAGGTCGATCGGGGCAACTTCAGAAATGCACCTTTTCCCTGCCAAAGGGGTGCAAAATACGCAGCGGGCCCCACAGAACCCCCCAGAATGCCAATTTCCAGAGGGGGCTGACTGAGCCAAAAAAAGGGTCTTTTTAAAATGTGAATTGAGCACGTGCGCCCTAAGTTGCTATGTTTAAGCTTAGCACCCAGA
>Ga0307942_1001376_pt1 | contig 19327 bp, 23 predicted proteins | sample OrgLakmetagen175_FD_201846 | JGI IMG/M metagenome (GOLD analysis project Ga0307942, IMG submission 201846) | Saline water microbial communities from Organic Lake, Antarctica - #175 | ecosystem: Environmental > Aquatic > Non-marine Saline and Alkaline > Saline | place: Antarctica: Organic Lake... | reverse complement strand
TCTTCAGTGAGTCAAAGTGCTCAATCACAGGGGCCTTCGATTTGTCCACCTCATGCTCGATGAATGCCTTGCACTTGTTCATAAACTCTGTTTTGTCCATGTCGATAATTGTAATTTTTTTTCTTACTACGAAGGTGAGGTAAAGAATACCAGAGGGGGTCATCTGAGGCCCCAAATGGGGGTGTTTTAATATTTGAATTGAGCATGGGCTCCCCAACTTGCTAATTCTAAGCTTAGCACCCAAAGGTAGATGCTGATATTACCTGAGCTTGAAATCAGGAAATAGGGGGGCTCACGTCTAATTGCCCGTGGTGTGAACCCCACTTTTTACCACAAATTCTTCACAGCAGGCCACCCACCATTCCAAATCACATGACTTCTGGTGATTTGGAATCCTTATAACAAACAGATATCATTGCAAAAAATTGGAGTGAAACGATGAAGTAGTTGGGGATAGGCCAACACAGGCTGTTTTTCCATGCCACCCTATTGGGGTTTTGGTAACCATTTTGAGCTTGAAGTCCTGCCAATTTGCACACAGAGTGACCCACATGAATCCAAGGACATCCTCGTGTAATTTATTATACCAGCTTCAATTTGAAGCGAAAATGGTCCCAATCGGATTGAAGGGCAGTGGATGGCCGGCTTCTGAGTGCATAAAAATCACATATTTGGACATTTCCCCAGTTGACCCCCTCTGTAAGAATACATCGCTAAACATGCCTCTTTTGATAGTTCTTGATGGTCTGCTCAAGTCTCGAATGCGTCCAATGGACTGCAAGGTAGTGCAATGTTCAAACAGAAAATGCTGAGAGCCACACAGGTTCCCATGCAAGAGTTCATTTGCGATTTGCGTTTCAGACATTTGAAAGTATGGAGGGAAGCTGATTTTTCATGTCCTCGCGCAGTTAACAAGAAAGCAGTGACGTATCACAAGTGGTGTGGGAGTTCTGAGAGTGGTCCTAGAGGTTCTCCTTTTTCTATCCCCTCCTACTTGTACAAGTAAGGATTTGGACAAACATATGTTGAGGAATTTCAGCAGGTTCAGATTGCGTGCACACCATTTGAGAGTGGAGTCTTGCAAATGGCATGGTTCTAGCATTTGTGATAAATGTGAGTGTGGAGAAGTTCAAGATGAGAAGCATGTGCTTTTCTTTTGCAAGTGTGCTGAAGTGTGCGAGCTGCGCATGAGATACAAAGACCTTTTTGAAGGAATGTTTCAGACTCTGCATGCGTTTGCTCCTTCGAGCTCTGAATTTATTCCTTTCTTATCTTGTCATCACAGTATCACTGATTTTGAGATCAATGCATTCCTGAATCAAGACTCGTACAGACTCCTCAAGTTTGTGTCAGATTTAGTCAATTTTCGACACTTGATTTTGTTTCACCAGCCAATTGCCATCAGCCAGAGTCTCGGGCTGTAGGCCATCCTTGTATGTAACCCCTTGTAACCCCTTGTAAACATGCCTCTGGGGGGCATCTGAACGGAAGCTTGGAAAAATTATGTAACCAAATTAAAAAAGGCGCTATAAAAATCATGGGAGATAGAAGGGTCAGGCACTCAGCCATAAAAGGGCCCACACCATACACATCTGGCTGGTTCAAAAAGATTCTCACGAGTTGAGCTTTCCTCAACTAAGGTGGGAAGACCAGCTGGGGTGCTTGTGCAAAGGCTAACAAGATGTTCTTGCAGACAGTCCAACAAAATATGTTCCACGTCCTGAACAGTTTTCCCGTTGCGTTCACAGACCTTAAGATTATAAGGCATCCCGTTCCTGTCATGACGCATCCTTTGGACCAAAACATTTGGGCAAGAAAGGCAAAGGCAAGAAAGTGCGCGGCTAAGATTGCTGGAAATATCCAAGCAAAGGTATAGAGGCAACACAGACTTATGATTTCTGTCATCCCATCAGGCAGGAGCATTCCCCAAAGGTACACCAAAATGGAGCCTACAGCCTGTTTTAGTGTTTGGCTGTCGATTGCCCCTATGTGAATTGTTAAACCGCTTGACGGCTTCCAAAAACATGCAGGAAGATTCGTGTTCTGCCCGTGTTTTCCAAATTTCTTAGGAAAGGAAGACAACAGTGTTGTAGAAAAACGTGAGGTTGAGACAGCAAATCTACCAAAGCCAGGCTGACGGTTTCATTTCTTTCGAAAACTGAGTTTTCATTCAACTCATGGTGCGTTTGGCAGTGGTAAGCTACTGGGAATTATCTCCCACACAATATCTCAGCCCAAAGGGTTCCCAATCCCCTCCCTGTACAGCAACAGCAGCACATCTAGGTATGAGGCGCAGCAAGATAAAAAAAGGCAAATTTGCAAAGCAATGCTGCTTCAACCCAAAATTGTAAGAGCTACTGTGCATTTGAGAAAGGGGGCATTTCTAAAGGGAGAAGCTTGTGGCACATTAGGCCAACCTCGGAATAAACAGTCGAATTCGAATATAGATGTTAAGAACGAATACTGTCATGTCAATCTCTTGCCTTTCCTACCCAGAAGAAGCTATTCCTCTGCTTTATGAAACACAAGCGCGGCTCTTTGTTGATAATGCTACAACATCGTGCTGGACAACCTCAGGTACTCAGCTTTGCTGCTGTGCTAAGCTGATGTTCTGCAAAAAGGATAAAATTTACCAGTGAATCATACAGGAAAGGAGCTTGGCATGTCAGGATAAAAAGCATACAGGTGACCAGGCACAGCAGACGCAACAGGTTTGAAGAATCAAGTTGGCATTGTCACCAGGCATACAAACAAGGCGCACAGGTTTTTTAAAGAGGACCTACACCATGCATACATCGCAAAAAACTTACTGCTGTTGCGGGCTTCGAGTGCTTGGGCTGCTCTGTGAATTGTTGTCTGCTGCTAAGTGACGATCGTGCTGTGGCTCTTATAAACTCTGTGCATGGGCTGCGAGTTAGGCCTCTGCGAATATATCCATCAACGTAGGGGGGGGGAGAAAACACACCCTTCTGTTGCTGACCGCTTGTGAATCTCTTCCCGCCTACAGAGAGCAGAGAGGGGAAATGCTTGTCAGCAAAGTTGTGGAGTAAGTATAAGGAGCAAACCATCCAAGATGTTCACTCACCGGCTCGATTCAAAGGTAACCGCGTGCCAAAGCTTTGGCCGCTCCAATGCCCTGTACAAGGCCTGGAACGAAACAATGTCATGGATACTCTAAGGATATCTATATGAAGGAGCTCTTGAAAATCAGTGTTGATGCTGGACAAGCAAAGTAAGTGCTGTTCGTAATGGCACCTGAATTCTCCAAATGTGGGCTGAGGGCTGCTTGGTTGATGAGGTTGGTGATGAGCTGAAGCAGTCCCAGGCCTGACGCGAGATCTGATTGTGTGGCTTTCTGAACGGATTACGAACTCGGAGCTACAGAGCAAGATGAAAGCACAAGCAGTCAGTTGATGGTAACATAAAACATAATTTGATACTGCATAATTGAAATGGTACGAGATGTGGCATGGTATCATAAGCTTTACATAAGGCATGTGGGTCTTGCTCTTGCTTTGCCGACATTATCGAGTTAGGTTGATAGGTGGTATATTTGATAGGGCCGGGTCCTGTAAAGTAAAGATTTATAAGGGAGTTGTTTTAATGAAAGAAAAATATATTGCTTTCTAGGGGGGTAGCGAGTACTGTACGGTATGTGGTATAGGACAAAATCAGGAACGAGTGTATCTACGGTGTTCAAACAATGATACTTGGTTCAGAATCTGGCTTGACGTACTAATGTGCCTACTACTATTGTGCCCACTATTGTGCCAGACGGAGCTTTGACCTGTGGGATTCAGTCTGTTTAGGTAATGCAGTATGAGGGGTCAGCAAAGTTCGGGTGTGAGTCTTATCAATTCGCCATACGTCCAAACAGAAGTAAATAGCACGCACAAAACTGCCACGCACCTGTAACAAGATAGTCCTCGTTGACTTGGCTGGAGTCTAAAGTCACTAACTAGGGACTTTTGGGGCGGGTCGCACAGCAGAGACGAGCTGTAAGTCGGTGCTAACGGAGCGACTTTCCCAAATTGATACTGCAGCTGCCCTTCAACAGCACCATTATGCGACCTGGAAAAGCGAATTTTCGTGCGCAAACACTCAAGGATCAAGCTTCATCCTTAGCACCAAATAGGGAGCAATTTATGTGGAGGCTTTCTTTGATGAAGGCATCTCATGTTCTGTTCTTCCTTCTTGACAGTTCAAAGGCTTCTCCTGCACTCACCGCATGAGGATTGCTGGAGCTGTGCCATACTGGTCACCGGGGGAGGTGAGGAAGCCGTTAATTCCAAACTGATGAGCGCTGACAGGACGGCTGTGGTTAGAGGAACAAAACTCCTTTTGATAAAAATGAACGGATAGGTAGTGGCACTCGCCACTTCCTATCCATATACCTGGACTCACATTGGCTGAAACTTACGGGCATCCATCACTGACAAAATGGCTAAATTTGTATGCTGTGCAATTTTGTTCAAAAAGATATGCCCTAATTGCAAACCCGTGAACATGAGCTGCAGCTACCATTATGTACAAATGCCACCCCTATTGTCCGCCATGCCAGGAGGAGGCAGATTTTTACCTTTGATTTCTAGGGCTTTTTCTTCTCTTCTCTCTGCGGGTACAATCCATAAGGTTGCGTTCGTCTACCCCCCCCTGGACTTCCGAAGAAGACAGAGGCATCTGCTTCCAAGGTACGCCCTTGGAGAGGGATGTCGAGCCCTGCACACATTATTGTGCAACACATCATGGGACTTCTTCACAGTTCTAACTGGAGTCAGAATACATTGGTACCTCTTATTGGACCCTAGGTAAAAGCTTAGGAATGCAGGTGCCATGCCAATCAACTTAGCAAACCTGGGGTGGACAAGTGTGCGGACGATGACCCAGCGCTTTTTCAATTTGTTTCAGACTGCATGGTGGGTGGGATTGAAAGCTCTCCTAGAGGGAAGCCTTAGAGCGGGAATTAGCGTACCGGGGTATCGAAGGCTGATGAAAATACATTGCAAAATAACATGTCCTATTTATTTTTATTTTATTAGGCAGGTGAAACCTTCAACCATACCTAATGATTTGTTTTCATCTTGGTTAATATACCTATATATAGAAAAGAAAGACAGTAGAGAGGGACTGTCAACAGTATGGTGCGAAACACGACGCTGCCCGCACGGCTGCTCAATCGAGCACTGAACGCGGTGCAAGCCAACGGTGCGTCTGGTTCCGGTTTGAGGGCCACTCCTCAAGCCTTGGGTCAGCAGATGCAGCAGCTGGAGCAAACCCGGGGCAAGGCAGCCCAGGCAGCCACAGCCACTCGCCAGGCCACGCCCACGTATACCATACCCGTGACGGAAATCAAGACGGACCTGTACGGCGCGGTATCGGCCGTGACCGAGGGCGACGTGGTGCAAGAAGGGGTGTTTCAGGTAGGATATGTGTGGACCCTGACGAATCCTCCTACCGAATTGCTCCTAGCACACCTTGGCCTCGTTAGCATGAGCGAAATATTTTTACCATCTAATTCCCCCGGAGGCCAAACCAGACTGTGATGTGAATTTGTTTCACATTGCAGTGTGTCTCTCTCTCACACACACACACACACACACACACACACACACACACACACACACACACACACACACACACACACACTCTCTCACACACATACACACACACACACACTCTCACACACACACACACACACACTCTCTCTCTCACACACACACACACACACACACACACACACACACACACACACACACACACACACACACGCACGCACGCACGCACACACGTTTATACACACATGCACAAACACATGCAAGAACAACTTTGAGCCAAGTTTTATTACAGACATGATTATGCACAGTGGGGCACACATACAAAGTTTCACACTTGTGCTTGCTTTTACGAATTGCATGTGAGTGTACACTTGAGTGTGGACGTGGTACGCTCGCAATGATTTTCACACGCCATTCCTTTACAACACTCACGGTTGGTCACACGAGGATGCACAGAGGCAAACACATACACATGATTGCTTATGGACATACATGCACTTCTGCACACCACACACACACACACACACTCTGCCCTTGCACACACTACGTCAACGCGCTTGTATATGCACAGAACGTCGATGGCAAGCGTCAGGAGGACGGTCGCTATGCGCGTTTTACAGAGGAGATCTCAGCCTTCATCCCCAAGAATAGGCAGTTCACTGACCCTGTGCGCACCTTTGCGTACGGCACAGACGCCTCCTTCTACCGCCTCAACCCCAAGCTTGTAGTCAAGGTGTGTGCAGCTTGGTCATTGCGGTCCTTGTGCTGAAACTGTCTCACGTCTGGCTGCTTCGCCCTGCGCTTGTGTGTGCAGTACTGCATGTCGTACTTCGCCTCTATCGTCCTCTTCAGGTACCCGATCATGCTGAAACATGAGCATGCAAGGGCCAGGCAATTTGAATTGCACAGCTCTCGGTTCTCATACGTATGCATTGTGCATACATGGTCGATGTAGCAGGTAAATTTCCTAACACAAGGTCTCATTATGTGTGTACCATCGGTTTTTGCACACCCCACACGTGACAGGTGTGTGTATGTATGGTGGCTTGCAGGTGCATTCAGAGGAGGAGATCAGACGGGTTGCACCCATTGCCAAAAAGCACGGTGTCCCCATCACTTTCCGAGCGGCCGGGACGTCCCTATCCGGGCAAGCCGTCACAGACTCCGTGCTGCTCAAGCTCAGCCACACGGGCAAAAACTTCAGGAATTACAAAGTGCATGTGAGTAAGCCCAGTTTCAGGGCTGCCGCTCTCCCTGAGCGCGTGTGTGCCTCCCTCCCTCTGTTGCATGCCACCACCACATTGTCCTCTCTGTGGCAATTGAGTCCTCCGGTTGGTCTCTCCTTGCAGTGAGATGGGTTTCTCGTGTCAGCAATCCTTCCTTCTCATGTACAAAGGTGCTGCAGTGATGCTGTCTTTCTTCAAACCCTAGAAGCCTTTCGCGCTCGCTTTTCGCGCCCGCCTGTTGCACCCCAAAAAAATTCCTTCCCAGTGTGCACAATTAAGTATAAAAACACAAACTCACACCTGTTGCCCTGTGCGTGGTTCAGGGAGATGGCAGCCTGATCACCGTTGAGCCTGGCCTCATTGGTGGAGAGGTCAACCGCATCCTGGCCAACCACGCAAAAGTCAACAAGCTGCCCATCCAGTACAAAATCGGGCCTGACCCTTCCTCTATTGAATCCAGCATGATTGGAGGCATTGTGTCAAACAACTCGTCTGGCATGTGAGTACGCACAGCCCAGCATACTGGCATGCTTGCTGTTGTCCTCTTCTCCATCTCTCACTCCACTCTCCCTATGTCATTCCTGCCCCACACACTAACTGTAATTAAGCGGTGTTGTTGAGTCAAATTTGAGTGAAAGACGCAAAAGGGCACATGCACGTTTGCATAAGAGCAAGGTTGAGGGTTTGTTCTTACTTGGCAAAGCCAATACGCAAGTAGCAAACAGGCATGCACAAGCACACACTGTCTCCAGGTGCTGTCGGTTGAGCCAAAACACGTACCACACACTCAAGGAATAGGTGTTGTGTTTGTTTTCAGGTGCTGCGGGGTGAGCCAAAATACGTACCACACACTGAAGGATATGCGTGTTGTGTTTGTGGACGGCACCGTCCTGGACACCGCAGACCCCAAATCATGTGAATCCTTCCTTCAGGTGTGTGTGTGTACCTCTTTTTAAAAGTAGTGGTGCACGCCTGAGAAGCTTGTCTTCCATTACCCCTACTCGTCGCGGGTGCTGCTCAAAGCGCTTCATCAGTTGTAGGAGTGAATGGATGCACCTCCCGCCTTGTCACACACACACACACACACATGAGCACTTGAGCACCTAAGTACCTCAGTACTCAGCAGGTTGAACCACAATTACCACATACCTAGCACGCACACACAAAAACCCTCCTACGTTGACTCCTGTGTGCAGACCCACAAGGAGCTGTGCGATGGCGTGGTGAACCTAGCGCAACGCGTGCAGGAAGACCAGCAGCTGACCTCGCTCATACGCCGCAAGTTTGCTATTAAGTGCACTACAGGTGGGGGTGAAGAGGGGACTACGCACCTGCCTGTCTGCTCATGTGCTTTGCTTCTGTGCGCAATCAATGGAGTACAAGGAGCCGTATATGCAGCCAGCGAGCGTAGTAACCCCTCTTCCGAATGCGTCCATCACATTGTATACCATAATTTTTATATATTGTATACCCTCTTCCGAATGCGCGTCTATCACATTGTACACTATACATATTATATATATATAATTATATATTGTATACCCTCTTCCGATGCGCTTCCATCACATTGTGTTCATCCAATACATTGGGTTCACACATTCGCCTCGGTCACCGTCACAGGCTACTCCCTCAATGCCCTGGTCGACTTCCCCACTGACAACCCCATTGAAATCATCAAGCACCTGATGATCGGCTCAGAGGGAACCTTTGGCTTTGTGTCTCAGGTGTGCGCGCGTGTGTGCATGCGTCTGTGTGTTGTGAGGATGTGCGTGTGTTAACGTGGGCGCAGGTGGAGTTGACATCTAATATGAGCACGATTTCTGATAAGTTCTGCTCAGCATTTCACTGAACACAACCTCCTTGCACACCGGTCAGAAGCAAAAGTGCTACACAAGCTCTTCCATCTTGCTGGGTCTGCCTATGTTTCAGCTATGGTACTTCTCAGTTGCTCCCTCCGCACTCACACCACTCCCAACCACCCTGCATAGGACACCATCTCTAGGTTGGCCAGTTGTGTAAAATCCGTATCACTTCTCATGCTCCTGTTAATAATCTGCCACAGCCTGTAGGGCGGCCTTTTTTGCCTTTGCCTCAAATAGAACATCAATACGGGGATCTTCGCTAGGGAAGAGGCCTGTTGAGAATGCCTTGAGCATGCAGGCCTGCTGCCACGTCTTGTCCAAGCCTTTCCTACATCCTAGTGCATACAATCTGTACATGGCTGACAAAGTACGTTGAGAAGATTATGCCAATGTTTTGCCGCTCGCTCATTGCTTTCGCAGGCCACCTACAACACCGTGCCTGAGTGGCCCCACAAGGCGTCCGCATTCATCCTGTTCCCTGATGTGCGGGCTGCCTGCGAGTGAGTGTGTGCTGTGCTGCACGGAGTAGGAAGGTTGATCTCAAGGGAGCCTGAGTTGTCTGTGCTAAGTCACAGGTTTGCACAAAGAGAGTAATTTGCTTCGCTGAACGCGCGCGCAGAAACACGCATTCACACACATGTACAAACTCACACACGCATATACACTCATATTACACCCACACACAACATACGCACCACTCTACGTCCTGTGCCCCGTGACCGGTAGGGCTGCTTCCGTGCTGCGCAATGAAACTGCCGTGGATGCAGTGGAGCTGTTTGACAGGGCCAGCCTGCGGGAGTGTGAGGCTGACGAGGCCATGACACGTCTGGTGTGTACTGCTGCCCCTTCTCGAATTGTTAGCTGGCTGTGGTGCATGTGTGTTCATGTGCATGAGTGTGCTACTTGTGTCCAAGCAAGCTGTGTCTTGCTGCTTTTTGACAGATTGGTGTGGGTTATGGAAGTCTGCTGATGAGACCATGCCGCGTTTGATAGTAGAAACGCTTGCTTTCTGGTGGAGCCTAGGGTTTTGCAGACAGGGTTCGCGCTAAGATGTCAGGTGCCTTACGATTGTGACATCAAATCTCCCCCCTAAAGCACAATGGGAATCAACATATCCTTTTCTTGGAAGCCTTGGCGGTATGTCAATGCATGTAGGGCATGCTCGGTTTAACAGGATGAATGTGTGTGCACACCCATACATACATTCAAACACATACATACATTGACGCACATGCACGCAAACAGATGCCAGAGATCAATGGCGCAGACCCCATGGCAGCTTCGCTGTTGATCGAGTGCCGAGGCCAGACAAACGAGGCCCTGCAGGTGAGAGAGAGGCAAAGCGTCGGCCAAGTCACACGTCCTTGAGTGCACACGCATGCCTTGAAAACGCACACACACACACACACACACACATGTGCACAAAACACACACGTAGACACAAAAACGCAAATGCAAATGCACACGCAGGACCGCATCGACGAAGTGCAGCGCAGCTTGACGCGCAGCAAGCTGCCCCTAGGTGCTAAAGCCAAGGAGCCAAAAGCCGTGGCTGATTACCAGTTCTACAGGGACGCAAAGGACTCCAAGGTGTTCTGGGACTTCCGTAAGGTACGCGTGAGGGCGTGCTGGCTCGTGAGCACGGCTGTCTTTTGGTGGGGTGGTGGGCACGTGACTAGGACACCAGCATGACTGAATGGACGATAGGAGATGCCTTCTTGCCAGACGCACTCACACCTTTTGTGTACAGCCCCAGATTCCGTGTTCCTAGGACTGGTCATAGCAACATGTAAACTTTATACAACATGAGAGTGCTCAGCACTGTTACAGAGCACTGTTACAAAACAACGATACACCCCCTGCCAAAAGTGACACCATCCTGACATGGCTCTGGCCGACCCTGGTCTTTTTGAATGCACTTTCCTAGTATTGAACTTGCACGGTATGCCTTGTTCAAGCCTGCTGCTGCTGCTTGCTGTACTGCTAGCGGCGGTAGCAACACTCTCCCTCACTCACCCTACTTCCTGCCCCTCTCGACGTCCCACACATTTACGCGAAGAGCGCCATCTCCAGCTTTATTTGTGCCCACGTCCTCGCCTTCTCCTCCTTTGCCTCATGCAGGGTCTCATCCCTATCGTGGGGGGCGCACGTGAGCGCGGCACCAGCATGTTGATCGAGGATGTGGCGTGCCCGGTGGACAAGCTGGGGGACATGATGATTGATCTGATTGAGATGTTTAAGGTACGTACGTACGCGGCTGCTCTGGTTTCTTATTCAGACGGGGTTGGCAAGTCGTACCTGCTCACCCTCTTGTTGCGTATCTGGCGCGAGGAGCATGTGTGCGCCATGGCAATGTAGTGTGCCTGCACACACACACACACACACACAAACACACACAAACACACACACACATTCAACAACACGTTCAATACATACCGACAGACATGCGCACACACCACTGATCAATCAATGCAGAATCACGGCTACAATGATGCCTCCTGCTTTGGCCACGCCCTGGAGGGCAACTTGCACCTGGTGTTCTCTCAGGTATGCTATAGTAGGAAAAAAGCAGATGCTAATCAAGGTGCTCATGATTGCTAATCCCCCCTCGTAGCTTGTGGGTTTGTTAATTGGTGATGACACGTCTTGCTGATCCCAAAAGAATCCATTCGTGGGGACAGTGATGTCATCAAATCTAAGCAACACAGGACAGTTGTTAGTTCATGATCGTCTGGTTCAGATAATCTAGGCAGACAACAGGCCTGCAAGCACGTGCACGAATGCATACCACTGACAAGCTTCTGGTCAAAATGCATCGTTTGTACTGACCGGCACTTAAGTAAACTGTATTTCTTATCACACTACATGATTCTCACATCAACATTCATTTCCGACGACCTGCATTCTTTAACACCCTCTTCACATCAGCAATAACGCTTGCCCGATCAGTTTCCTGCACTACACATGCATACCCATCCTGTCACACACACAAACAGACACACACTCGTACTTATAACGCCCTCACTCACGCACACACACACACACACACATACACACACACGCACATGCTAGGGCTTCCGCAACAAGGCTGAGGTGCAGCGCTTTGCAGACATGATGGAGGAGATGTGCTACCTGGTGGCAACCAAGAACAGTGGCAGCCTGAAGGGAGAGCACGGCACAGGCAGAAACATGGCACCCTTTGTGGAAATGGAGTGGGGCACCAAGGTGAGCAAAATGGAGGGTGACTATTTAGTTATTCTTGAGTTTTTTGAAGTGATTGCGTGTAATGCAATGCCGTAGCGACTTGTTGCCATGAGGGAGTGATTCTCGGTTGTTTGTTGTTAGGCGAGGCGAGGCGTGGCAAAGGAGAGACCCGTCGCGCGCACGAGAAAGGTAGTGCTCCATGGGGCTACAATGTTCAAAGGGGTCTCCCGAGTTTTCCACCTTGTACTTGTGCAGACGCATGTGCCTTGAGGCTGTGATACACACGCACAAACAAACACACACACACACACACACACGTTCCTGCCTGCAGGCGTATGACTTGATGTGGGAGCTGAAGCACCTGTTTGACCCCACCATGACCATCAACCCTGGGGTGGTGCTGAACAGGGACCCTGACCTACACATGAAGAACCTGAAGCAGGCCCCTGCTGCTTCCCCTATTGTTGACAGGTAAGCAAAATCTGCAGCTGTATATATACATGTGGTGAATGTGGTCACGTGGCCAAGTTAATCTCATATTCGTACAGAGCTCCTCTACGCCTGCGCGACGCCTCACCATTGAAGGATGAAAACAGGTGATGTAGGAATATAACACTGGTGTTGAGGTACGTCCAGCACATCACCAAACTGGCTTCCTCCTCCCGTGTGTGACTTTTTGACTTCTTCCTGCCTGTGCAAGACCGCTTGACTTCTTCTTCCTCAGCCCTGACTGCTATTAGCCTGATCCACACACAAATGTGTGGCCCCTGTGCCTTCTGTCCATGTGAGAAATGACAAGGGTGGCTCCTCCCTCACTTCCCTGCCCGCCTCTTTGTTGCTCGCTGAGCTTGTTCACGCAGGGCACCTGACTTCTTGGCTCCCTCCCTCGCATTGTGTGTGTCGCAGGTGCATCGAGTGCGGCTTCTGTGAGAGCAACTGCCCTTCCAAGGACGTCACCCTCACCCCTCGCCAGCGAATCACGGTGTTCCGTGAGATGCACCGCCTGAACACTCTGCCTGAGCCTTCGACGGTGGAGAAGGAGCGGTGCGTGGCGTGTGTGTATGCCTGTGTGTATGTCTGTGATGATGGCGTAGGATTTGTTATGCTCCTTGATGTGCAGCAGATGATGGATGTGACTGTTGGCAGAAAATGGCCAATTTTTCACCCAAGCAGCACAGACATGGGCTGTTTTGTGGGTTGCTTGATTTGCTTTCTCGTACATTGCACATCCATGCTTATCTGTACTGAATAGCCCCATTATTACATCTGCAGTTGCCCCCTTGTGTATTGTAAGTTGTAAGCCATGCCCAAAGCTTTCCACTGTCCACTTGCTGCAGCTTGTTGCCTGTGTGTTGTGTGCTCACGCAGGTATGCCCAGATGAAAGAGGCGTACGAGTACGATGGCTTGGACACGTGCGCAGCAGATGGCATGTGCCAAGAAAAGTGCCCTGTCAAGGTTGGTAACACGCCTCGTGGTGGAGCATGTGATCTTGATGGTGTTTGGGTCTGCCCGCACAAATTGTGCCAAGAACGGCACCCATTAACATACTTGCGTCGAGTGTGACCTCTTACGACTTCCAGGAACAAACCATTTGCGGTGCCTAAACAAGGAAGCCTTCTCATGCATCTACTCTGCAGTAACATGCTGAATGGAATGGTGTTGCTTTTGAACCTCGCAACTTTAACACACTTGCTCATCAGTATATGGCTCCACCAACAATAGTCAATTCCCTGCCACACGCACCGCCGCAGATCAACACCGGTGACCTCGTGAAGCAGATCCGTTCTGACCAGATGTCTGGTGAAAGCCGTGCGTCAGCCACAGCCACGTGAGTTGTGTCAAGAGCAGGATGTGTGGTAACCAGATGTAGACGCTGCTGGCACGGAGCATGCCCCCCCCTTTAGGCAGAGCTGGGAAGCAGGGTCATTCTTTACCTGTCAAAAGTCAGCCACCTGTTTGTGTACGGCGTGCACGTGTACGCACTCCACATGCACGCACACGCACATACACACACATATGCAAATGCACACACACATAAACATGCACGCATACACGCGCACACACATACCGGGGGTCATGTGTCGCTGCAGGTGGATGGCTGACCACTTCAGCCTCATCAATGCTGGCGTGCCTAAGCTCCTTAACACCGTCAACTTCTTCCATAGCGTCCTAGGCCCCAAGCCCCTGCAGTTTATCAGCAGCTGGCTGAACAAGGTGAGAGCCAGAGAGTGATGAGGAAATAGTGAGTTCCTTTGGTCGTGGCAAGGTCCAAAATGACTGTGCAAGTTCTACGGCCTTTCTTGCTGCTGAGCATCATGCAAAATTGTCTCCTTTCTGTTTGACCCTTTAAAGTAACAGACTGCTCTTTTCACAGCATTAATGCAGCACTTACCCACACTCGTGTTTGCCCTGGCTCGTAGTTTGAAAAAGCTCCACTCATGGATGTCCTGCGCAGGCATCCAACCATATGATCCCTGAGTGGAACCCATACCTTCCCAAGGGAGCCTCTGCCCTAAAAGGTATGTTGTCCGGGTGTAGCTAACTGCTCCTTCTTGCCCCTGATCGCTTGCATACTAAGGCTCACCTATGCGCCCTTTTTGGTCGCCCTTGTACTTCCTCTCTGATGTCGTATGCTGCTTCACCCTTGCGTGGACCTCTCTCTCTTTTGCTGCAAACCTTGACTCTCTCTCGCTCTCTCTCACTCTCACTCACTCTTGTGTTGTGCAGCTCCGATGGCCCCCGCCCCAGTGCCCGCCACACGCATCCCGCGCCGGGTGAGTTTTAATTCTTCCTTCATCTGCGACTGTTGAAGCACTTGTATGTCGTGGCGTTTTTATGAAGCTGCTGACTAACGACCGCACCCTGTGGTGTGCGAACGCTTTAAAGAGTCGACCTTGTTTGCTAATGGGGGCTTCCGACAACTTCATCCCTCTTTTCTGTGTGTACTTACTTTCCAAGGAGGCCGCGCATCTCATGTGCGCACAGGTGCACATCATCCATGCACATCCTGCAGTGCTTTGCCACAAATTCCACATGACAATTCGCTTACACATCCGCCACGTGCCCTTCATGCTGCCTGGCTTTGCTCCCTGCAGGTGGTGTACTTACCGTCATGCGTGACGCGAATGATGGGCCCCTCTGCCTCTGACTCCGAGAAGGACTCTGTGCACGACAAGCTCATGAGCCTGTTCTCCAAGGCTGGCTATGAGGTGCGTGTGTGGTCCATGCACTGTTCTGTAACAGTTTGCGTACTGTCTGTCTGATGCTGGATATGAGCTCAGACTTATTGCAGCTGCCATGGCAAGATTGTTCCTTGCCTTGATATCTAAAGGTTGGACTAAGTGAAATCAGGTTGTCTTGAAATTTCCAAATGGATTTTCTGTGCCAATCTGATTTCGGCTATGCTTTTGTCCTCTAAATCGCTATTAAGCTGGAAAACACATACACACTCACGCATGTACAAATGCAGTAGACAAACTCACGAGAGCATTAACACACAATACATGCACGTACACACAGGTCATAATTCCCAAGGATGTAGAGAACCAGTGCTGTGGCATGATGTTCAACAGCCGAGGCTTTAAGGATGCGGCTGCCAGCAAGGGAGCTGCGCTGCAGAAGGCCTTGCTGGACGCAAGCGAGGACGGTAAACTGCCCATTGTGGTGGATACCAGCCCGTGCCTGTCTCAGGTGTGTGGGTGTGGGTGTGGGTTTGTGCACGCGTGCATGTGGGTGTACAAGAGGTTCCCTGTCGGTGGCTGTCTTGTATTCCAAATGCATTTGTGCATGTGTGTCGGGGTGTGGGTTTGTGCATTTGTGCATGTGTATGACAGGCTCCTTGTCAATGGCTGTCTTACATTCAAGTGCACGCCCCTCTCTTCCTCGCCTTATTTCTGTTTTTGAGAAGGCGAACCGCCACATGTGTGTTGATGCACTCTATACAGTCATAGGTCGAAATGGAGCTATGCATGGAGTTTTTACTGGCATACTATCTTGAAGACGGACACTCTGATGAACAGGCACACACACACTCTCACATGCACACACACGTGCCTACAGATTAAGGCCTCCATCAGCGAGCCTCAACTGCGCTTTGCTCTGTACGAGCCGGTCGAGTTCATCAGGTGAGGTGTCCGCCTCTTTAACATCAAGGCACTGGCTTGGCTGTGTGTTACCTGTGAGACTGAGGCAATATTCAGAGTGTTGTGATGGAGGCGGCCGGAGCCGTTCGCATGTGTTAATGACTGTGTGTACCTAGTATCCCGTAGGGGGATTCTCCTTGCTATAACGCCGTACCTATAGAAAATCCTGAGCAAAGCACATCTGGAGTAGGATTATAGGATTATAGGTTGAAATCAAAGGTCACACAAGAAAACGGACTGAGAGCTTGTGAGGGCTATTTTTCCCCTGCATTTTCGAAAATGAATGGCATCAGAGTTTCCGCCGTCCATTATGATGTGTCCTTGCAGGCACAAGCACACATGCACAGGTACAAGCACACACGTGCAGGCATCACACATGCACAGGCATCAACCAAACAAGGCCCACGTGTGTCACGAATGCACACAGGCATACCTATTTCCACTCGTACACACCCGAATGCAAATACACTCTGCCTCACACACACACACACACAACACACACACACACGCACACGCACACACACACATTTAGGCACTTCCTGGTGGACAAGTTGGAATTTGAGAAGGTACGTGACTCGGTGGCCATCCATGTGCCCTGCTCATCCAAGAAGATGGGCATTGAGGAGGCGTTCAGCAAGCTGGCAGGCATGTGCGCGCACGAGGTGGTGCCCAGCGGCATCCCCTGCTGTGGCATGGCAGGTGGGTTATGCTCGTGCGCACACGCACACACACACACACTCATGCGCACACACACACACACACTCATGCGTACACATACAAGCACAGAAAGCACACATTTCTTACATACTAGCGCACGCACTCACAGTCACACACATACAAGATCACAAACGCATCATTAAGTGCCAAGCCGTGCTCATCCCTGCTGTGTGCACTCAGCAATCTGACCCTTTAGGCGTTGGGCAGGTGCATAACAATTGCGCGTGCTTGCAGCAGACGGCAACACAGGAATAAACGAGTGCAACACAAACCGACAAATTTTGTGTGGTTTTAATTTCAGGTGACCGAGGTATGCGCTTCCCTGAGCTCACAGCCGGTTCTCTGCAGCACCTCAATTTGCCCAAGGACTGCAAAGGTAGGCGGTGGACCTGCTTGAGTGGCTTTGGTGTCCAGGCACAGACAGGCGCTTTTCCTTGGCCGGAGCAGGTTGCTCTGGCTAAGGTGTATCACGCACAGCACGCTTCTCTGTCAAGCGCCTGTCCCCTGGTGTAGGTCTCAGCTCTGGCAGCTGATGTGTATGTGTGTGTTTGTGATGCGAAGCCAGTGCAATAACTTGGTCTGTGTCTTAACAACCAGGTAACCATCAGGAGTCTCTGGTCGCTCAAATCTTCTTTGCTTTCTTACAATGGCATCTTCTTTGCTTGCTTACAAGGGCAATCATCATCAGGGCTTTGGCCGACAGATCCGTGTAGCTGACATTTCATCCATCGCTTGCATTTGCAGACGGGTACTCCACCAGCCGAACTTGCGAAATGTCATTGTCGAACCATTCGGGCATCGACTTCCGAGGCATGGTGTACCTAATTGATGAAGCCACCAAGGCAAAGAAGGGGACTGATGCACGCACCACCACCACCGCTTGAACGTGAGCTGTGCTGAGCTGTGCCATGCTGTGCTGAATCGGTGGTGCCTTCTCGGACCCGGCGTGCTGCATTGACGAACTTGTCCTGCAGAAGAGCGTTAGAGTGGAGTGTCCTGCTTGACTGGAGAGTGTGTGTGAACGTGCAAAGAGGGTGTATGAACAGATAGAGTGTTGTTGTACGCTGTTTAAGAGAGCAAGTAAGGGATAAAGCCGGGTTTCATCGGGTTGGCTGTATGTCACTCTCAGCGGCATTTTTTCCTTTTTCCAGAGGCCTGTACAAAGTAAGTGTACTATTGAGCATGTTTGTACATGTTTGTTGTTTTGGTAGCTTTTGTTTTCCCATTGCTCGAGATATTTGCCTATCCCAATTTTTTGCTGTATGACATTTTGCTTTGCTCTAGCGTCATTGACACTGTTGAGAGAAACAGGAAACAAATGATTTCTTTTCCTTTTTATTGCGTTGTGGTTCGCAACCCGTGCAAACTAAGCTTGTGAAAATCCTTGGTGAATGAACTGATTGTTCTCTTTTGACTTTCTCCCTTTAAATTATGTAGAGTTTAATGGCTGGTGTTTGGACCTTGTATTTATACTGCCACGAATACGGAGGAGATTTCAGTTGCTCACCTCTGTGCGTCTGGTGTATACAATTCGTAGCGTATTAACTTAAATCAATTTGCAGGCTGCCTCAAACCAAGTGCATGAATGTTAGTGTACACAAGCAATTCAAGATAGACAAGGCAGCGTGAGTCCGGGAGTTGCAGCTCCTTTTGGCCAGTTGGCCAGAGAAAGGAAACGTCGTTGGTGATATTGAGACAGCATGATCAGGGTATACAAATTGGTGCAATGGTTACAATGGTTACAATGGGGGTGACCTTCAGCCAGGTTGTTTGGCTGATCGGCTGCTCACTGGTCTCGGCCAGCCACAAATAAATCCATGAGCTCAGAAAGGAAAAAAAAGTGTATTGTTCTGCTGAGAAAGGAAATCATGAACAAGCTGGTTGTTGACTTGTTGCAATTGCAGCAAAAATGGTTGGGCTGCTGAAAAGTCCTCAAGAAAAGGTGTAAACAGAAAGGAAAAGTGTTTCCTCGGCTCACAAACTCGATGGTCTTGGCAAATTAAAAGAGCATGCACCTCGTTCTGAACATGTTCATCTTCACCAGGACATTGGTCACATACGCAAGAAGCATCTTCAAGCCACGCTGCTGCCTCAACTTTCAAAGTGTACGCACGCAAGCGGAATCTACTTATATTGCGCATAACATGTTTGGACAGATCAAGATGGAGATACCGTAGTACATTAATTGGCATACGCTCATTTCTAGAAAAAGGGATGGCAAACCAAGAATGATAGGTAGCCAGTTTGTTGTTGTGCGTGTTGGGGTCCACCAACTCAGCGACTCTCCAAACACCTCTCATCCTATGCTTCAAATCTGCAGTAAACTCTAGCATGGTAATAGCATGCCCAGTTTGAACAGCTCGTACTACATACAACCCACACCCACGCAAGTGCTCCTGAAACGCGCTCAACTATTGAGCTGTCCAGCAGACACTTGAACGAGGCTGTAAATGAGATCAGCTTGGACTACCCTCCGCAAAGTGTCACTGTTGGACTATTGGTATTAAGCATACTATTGAAAAGCTTGACAGCTGACCGAAACCAGTAGAATTGCAACGGTTCATGTCCACATTCTCGGAGTACAGCCCAATTAGTGGTAGACTGCTTCACACCTAACGTG
>Ga0307942_1001375_pt1:10000-19335 | contig 19335 bp, 20 predicted proteins | sample OrgLakmetagen175_FD_201846 | JGI IMG/M metagenome (GOLD analysis project Ga0307942, IMG submission 201846) | Saline water microbial communities from Organic Lake, Antarctica - #175 | ecosystem: Environmental > Aquatic > Non-marine Saline and Alkaline > Saline | place: Antarctica... | reverse complement strand
GTATGTATGTATGTATGTATGTATGTATGTATGTATGTATGTATGTATGTATGTATGTATGTATGTATGTATGTATGTATGTATGTATGTATGTGTGTGTGTACTGAATTATGAGGGTGCGCGGAAAAAATACTGTGAGCAGACCGAGACTGAGCTGCAAGGAACAGAGGTAAGTTACATTGTTCCTGCCAGGACAACTGCAAACATGTACCGCTTCCATGCACAATGTAAGTATACAATGCACAATGTAAGTAAATATACAATGCATACCACTGTTTCAAATTACACAAAATACTCTTTAACGTAAAACGTTTACGGCGTCAGTCAAAGGCACAGGCCATGGTCTGGACACCCACCTCAAACTCAAGTATGGTTTGAACGCCTCAAACTCAAGTATGGTCTGAACAACCACCTCAAACTCAAGTATCAAGGCATATTTGAACACCTACCTCAAACTCAAGTATGGTCTGAACACTTCAAACTCAAGTATCATCTGAACACTTCAAACTCAAGTATGGTCTGAACATTTACCTCGAATTCAAGTATGGTCTGAACACTTCAAACTCAAGTATGGTCTGAACACCTCAAACTCAAGTATGGTCTGAACACCCACCTCAAACTCAAGTATCAAGGCATATTTGAACACCTACCTCAAACTCAAGTATGGTCTGAACACTTCAAACTCAAGTATCGTCTGAACACTTCAAACTCAAGTATGGTCTGAACATTTACCTCGAATTCAAGTATGGTCTGAACACTTCAAACTCAAGTATGGTCTGAACACCCACCTCAAACTCAAGTATCAAGGCGTACATTCCCTCTATCACCTCCTCACGCAAGCCTGAAAGCAGCAGAGCCCGCGGCGGGAAAGAGGGCTGAGTCAGCAGCAGGTCAGCAGCAACGTGCAACAGACGAGTCGTGCGGGAAAGAGGGCTAAGTCAGAAGCAGGTCAGCAGCAACGTGCAACAGACGAGTTGTGTGAGCAGCGGCACGTGGCGTTGAATCGTGCACAGGTGTGTAAGGTTTATACACAGGATGTAAGGCAGGACTCCTCCAAAAGGCACGGTCATGTCAGATGAACGGTCATGTCAGATGTGCTCGTGCTGATCTCCTCCACCAGACACGATCATGTCAGATGAACGGTCATGTCAGATGTGCTCGTGCTGATCTCCTCCACCAGACACGGTCATGTCAGATGAACGGTCATGTCAGATGTGCTCGTGCTGATCTCCTTTGACAGACACGGTCATGTCAGATGTGCACGTGCAGGCCTCCTCCAAAAAACACGGTCATGTCAAATGTACACGTGCAGCCCTGGCATTCTTGTTTTGAGTTTATAATCAGGGTTAGCTAGAAACGTTTACATACACACTGTAGATACCGTATATATGGACATTACCCAGCTTAAGAATTACCATACATACACCGTACACACATGGTAACGGCCAGCTTAATTTACAATTCACCTTAGATCTGTTTGACACACACACAGCATACGCATTAGATTTGTATACACATACACACACACACAACATACGCATTCCCCAGTGCAAGAAGCTCTGTACAAAAACCATCCAATACACCTACTTAGAGCAAAATTCATCGACCCTGTGGACATGCACATGAAGACTGCCAACTTCACTGCTTGCAGGGAACGAAAGGGAAAGAAAGGGAAACACACATACAAGCAGAAAAAAAAGCAGTCATCATGTTGCAGATATGCAAACATTTTTGGACGTTGATAAACGGGAGAGGACAGAGGACACAAAAGCACGCCCACCTTTCAGCTTAGGGCAGAGCCTCTTTGACAGCCCACCCTTTCCAAACTTAAAGATCTTGTCCAACGCCTCGTCCAGGTGCAGCTCGTCTCCGTACCTGTGTGCAAGCATGTAGATCAAAGCCAATTCAGACGTCGCTTACACAAACTGGTCCAAAACTAATTTAACGTCCCAGTACCAGTATGTGTGCATCGTTTGCGCGGTTGGTGCTCCTGTGGATGTACACAGGGTTTTCAATTCCTTTCAAGGAAGCAAGGATTATGCATAAATTGTTAAGCCTTTACAATCGCCTGCAATTCGTAGCAGGAACCCCGCCTGTATTGTGCCTTAGCGTACCCTAGGGCAAGCCCTCTGACAGGTACAAGCTTTTTGTAACTCCTACGTACTAATCAACCCACATCGACAAGTACGTGCAGGAGATAAACACTTTCTTCGTCCTCCCCGCTGCTTATAGAATTCCAGGCTCAGCACCTGTAGCGGGTTGTGTCTTCCCGGATTTGCTTATGGATGTCTGTCATTTGGCTCTCCCTCAAATCATAAGCGGCTTTGGTGGTCTTCAGAGTGACGGGCTCAAGCTGCACGCGCGGGTGGACAATGGAGTATGCGTGCGTGTTTGGGTGTGTATGCATTGTGTAAGTATGAGAATGCGTGTCATATGTGTGTGCTAGCTTGCATTGTAGAATATTGAGAGCATGTGTGTGCTTGTAAATGCGTTGTGTAAGTATGAGCATGCGTGTGTGTGCGTGAGAGTGTGTGTGTGTGTGTGTGTGTGTGTGTGTGTGTGTGTGTGTACGTCCAAGTACATACACAGAAGAATGTTGTGGCAAACAGGAAACTTTTGACACAATCCCGCCCATTGTTACCCCCCACACACCTGAGCATATTGCAGTGCAAAGCCCAGCAGAACAATGGGGAAGCCGTAGATGAGCATGAGGGGGGAGATTCCTGCCCCTGGCAGGATTTGGAAAAAGGCCCCGAATCCGTATCCGAGCAGGAACACGCCCAAGGGGGTGAGGATGCTGCCATAGGAGATTTTGGTGATGGAGATTTCTGTGTCTGGCACCAGCTCAGTGGTGTCAGGGCTCGAGGAGGTCTGCACGGGCTCTGATGAGGATTGGACTTGCACAGTGGGCAGGTGTGGCCTGAGGAGGACACAGGGTGTGACCAAAGCAAAGGATAATCCACGTCATTGATACATGAATGATAAGCTGACCAGTGCTGTGAATGCGATGTTCTTGCTGTCGAGGGAATGCCAAGTTGGAGGAGGACCGCAAAATTGTGTTGGACAACGTACACTATGTGCGTGCTGATAAACAAAACTTACCTCCTCATTGCCAACCGACGTGCAGGGACAGGCAGTGCGGCAGAGGGCTGGCATTTGGCTTGGAAGCGAGAGACTCCAAGGCCTGGTTGCGTGGCTATCATCATGTTTTCTTTATAATGAATTTTATATAAAAAACCCTCAGGATTGCATAATTACAAGCCTATCTTTGAAGTATTGACATGTGCAGACGTGCCAAAACCACACTGTCGATTGATAGCGTGGTGTTTTCTTAAGTTTTTTGAAACCGACAAGGGATCTCGTGTCGACTGCTGTAACGTTGGAAAATGGGAAGACGGATTTGAACCCACAAGGCGTACGGATGGCATCTCAGCTATTCAGTTGACGGATTAAAAAAAATTACTGACAACCCCGAATTCTGAGTATTTGTACCTTTCAGATAGGTTGTAATGCACAATCAAGCGTTTTGGATGTGTTGCAAGCACGGATGCTGAGTACATCTGATTGTATCTGATTTTATCTGATTTATTTTCTGATTTAATACAACCTGCGTCGTTACAACTGCTAGCAAGCTAGGTTAAAACATAATACAATTTAAACTAAAAAGTAAGCAACTCTTCTCAGCATATCTAACTGCTACCCGCTATCCGCTACTATCTGCCAAGCAGCCATCCTGCGTGCCTTAATACCACCTACTCCGCCCTTATTGAGAACTGCAGATCTGTATCCTATTTGACTGGCTTCGCTAATAAACGGGCGAAATGGGGCTGGAGGCGAGCAACAGCGCTGATTTGGATCCCAACTGCGTGCAAACAGACAAATCATAACCAATTACCAAGATGGTAATTCAAGCCTAATTTCTACTTTGGTTTCTGCTTGGTAATGAAAAATTTCAAACTGCGTGATCACCAATCAATTACTTGTAAGATTTGCTTCAGTAACTGGATTTGTGGTTACTATACAATACCTATATATCCAACAAACTGTGCCAGCTTAAATTGTGATTGCGACCTGATTACTGACCAATTACCATAATGGTAATCCAAGCCTGATTTCTCTTCAGATTTCTGATTTGGTAATTGAGATACCAATTACCAAGCAAATACTTTCCCGACTACCCAAGAAGCATTACCACGTGCTTACTGCTCACCAATTTGGTAATGCCTATAGTAAGCGCAGAAATCCACAGTGGTAATGAAATACAACGTTCCGACGAACTTGGCAAGGAGCGTGGCCAGATTTGTGGTTAGGAGAAGCAAGCAGACCACAAGCATGAACATACACATAAGCAATCTGCAGAGATGGTTACCATAGTCCACAGACCCACAATACTGCCTGGGACGTAGCTGTGTTTACGTCTGGTCAAATTTCAAGGACACACACTTTCATCTTCCATCAATAGCCATTTAGGCCGCGGTTACACGTAAAATTTTTCCTACTTCCTTTCCTCAAAAATTTTCCTATCATTTTCACTTTTAGGAAAAAAATTAGCAGTCACACGTAAAATATTGTCGGATGACGAAAATATTTTCGCTCAGGGACCAAAAATATTTCCCAGCGGTCACACGCAAATTGAACATAATAATTTTCACATTCTTTTTCCCAAATTAGGGTTTCGCTTTAGCCCCCCAAATGTCGTATGCCGTGATTCTTGTTGCTTGGCTGGCCATAATGCCACAGCTAATGCCTAAATAGAGGACAGACTTTTTCCACCTCTGCAAAGCAGCCTTTGCTACCCCCTTCTCTTGCTGAACGCCCCTCCACCATCCCGTCCACATCCTCGTGCTCACCCTGCCCCTCCGCTTGCTCGCTCTCTCCCCCTTGCCCTGCCAGCTCATCTCCCTGCTGCCCTTCCTCATCACCACCGCTCTGGGACTGACTTTGCATGTCACGCTGCAGTTGCTTTGCCCCGTACTCCTCGGAAGCGGAGTCCTCAATCTCCACATCGTGCCCCTCATACACCCCTGGCAGGGGTGCGGCTGCGCGCCTAGGGCGCGCACTGCCACTGGGAGCAATACTGGCAACCTGCTGCAGGTGCTCCTGCGCGTGTAGCTCCCCTGCTGCGTGCGCAAGCGCTTGCAAAGAGCCAGCCTGGCTCTCCCCAGCCTGGCTGCCCTCTACCACAAAATCAGAGAGCCCCAGCCCTCTACAGGACACAGGTGCCTCTATGCATTGGGCACCACCTGCCTGCTCCTGCTTGTCTCCTCTCTGCTTGCGTTTAGGCTTGGCAGGAGCCTTGGGAGGGCCTCTCTTAGAATCCTTGGAGAACATCACCACCCTGGCTGCTACAACACAAAATTCATAATTTTAAGTGATTGTTTGTTTTAGGACCAGCGGGAACATGTGGGACCAGTTTCCAACTTTTTGGGGGGAGGTCCCTAACGAAAAAATTACTGAAAGCCGGTCCCAACCTGTTTCTGGCATGTGGCGAAAATATTTTTCCTCATGGGAAAACAATTTTGGGATTTTACGTGTGACCGCCACCTAAGAAACTTGCTGCCCATTTGGGGGCGCCGAGAAATGAAAGTCTGACATTTCCCTGAACAAGACTGTGACATCGTGCTGTGCCATTTTTGCGTTTAAATATGCAAAAAGACTTCATAATATACAAAGAATGCAATTGGCTTTCCAGGTTTTTAGGAAATTTCAGGGAATTTCCCCTGATTTCCCCCAAAAAACGGACACCCTATTTGCCGTCAAGGCTTTGACAGCAGTGACGTCGAGCTCAACTAGAGGCAGGTGTAGCGTCACGTCTTGTACAATCCTGAGAGAACCTCTTTGAAATCGACACCTCAGTTCATTTCGAGTTGTGATTTCCAGCTCTCACGGTTTTCTGCCCTGTGGACAACAGTTGCCTCAACACGCCCCTGTGCAGCTCAGTTCTATACAACACACTCACACACACATACACACACCTGCTTGTCGTACTTGTATTGGGGATCTCCAGGCTTCAGTTGGTGCATGGAAAACTCACGTTCCATCTGCTGCTTTGCCAACCGAAGCTCAATTTCAGACACCCTGCTCCATAGCAAACATGTCTGGCGTTTAGTGGAAAGTGATAGGCTCAAAGCAGCTGGTAAGAAAAATCGATTTTAATAGCAAGCACACAGCATAAACCCACTTGTTGAGGTCGGTGTCTTCAGTAATGTCCATGTCGAGGGTGAGCATCTGTTCCTCTGACTCCTGCGATTAGGCAGACAGGATGAACTAAGAGCATGTCATTGTCATCCTACAAATCAACAAAAATGGGGCAGAGTGTTCACCTAACTTATGTTTAACATCTGTGGCACAAATGCACGCCACACATTTATACATTTGTGTATGTCTTTGCGTGTATGTCTTTGCGTGTGTGTGTGTGTGTGTGTGTGTGTGTTTTGTGTGTGTTTGTGTGTGTGTGTGTGTGTGAGAAGGGGGGGGAGCATTGTGCATGCGTTCCTGCACGTGAATACATATGTGTCTACACACATAGTCAGGTATATGTGCGTGTGTATGTGCATGCATGTGTGCATGCATTAGCATGCGTGCAAGTGCACATTTGTGTGTGTGTGCGCGTGCGTGCACCTGCACATGCGTGTGTGCCTGCAGGTGCGCATGCACGTGTTTGAACACAATGTGCGTCTGTATGTGAACGCGCACGTGCGTGCATGTGTGTTGTGGGTTGTTTGCGTTTTGTCCACTTCTGATCAATTTTGCTCGCATGGTGAAAGGCACTGCTATAGGTTGCGAACCCATGCCATTGAATCTCCGTTGCTACTTGACATGATCAAGCCGGCAGTGTGGCTCAGTGTTCTGACAAGTCTGGGAAATTGCAGGCGGCACCAGACCTCGTTTTCAGCACACTGCATTTTCACTGATTCACAAGTGCCGACCCTCGCCTCGACTACATGATGACTTCAACAGTCAGTTTTTCAACAGTCAAATCCAATTTGCTGCTGCACCATTCAAGAAGCTGATGGCCTCAGTCTTTTTGGAATTGACTTAGCTCTCTGACAGTGCTTTTGGTGTGTGTTGGGAGGACCTAGAAGGCTCAACGTTTTGTTTTATCAGCGTGACCTAGTAACCGGAATGAACCTAATGGGCCCAATAATGTTTCAAGCACTTTGTGTCGCTTTCAGTGGCGACTCAGTGACATTTGGCGTCGTGGGGTGACATCTGGCGTCGCAAAGCCTCAACATCAATATTTTGGGAGGTAGCCTGCGTAGCCAATAATAGCGAGCTTGGCTGGTCAACCAGAGGCCAGGGTTCAAGTCCCAGCAAGCTCTTGCCTTTTTGCTATTCCCCATAAAAAAATCAGCCCCCCTCCTAAACCACTTCAGTATTTCTGATTTGAGTGCAAATATCCTTTTCCTGTGCAAAGCCCTTTTTCCTTTAATATGGTCCCAATTTTGTACAACATAAGCCAAAAATTTGGCTGTGCAATTTGTGAGAAGGGCTTCAGCACTAATTGCCTTTCTAGAATTCCATGCGTAGCATGGACCTAAAATACTGTACAATCCAAAACCTTAAATACAACACTGAAGGGGGCTACGCCCCAAACTGACTAAATCATTAGGGCTATGTTCAAACCATGGGAGGGATTGCAAGAGATTTGCTATTGTGTGCGGGCGCTTAACTGGAAATATTTGTCTTAGCACTACAAAAGTTCACCTAGCCGTACACCAATTCTTCCCTTGGAGTGGAGAAAAAGGTGATGAGGAACATGGAATTCCACTGCTTTGTTGCATCCTTCATTGCGCACTGGTGAGGCATTCCCTTGCAATCGCAGCCCAACAAGTAAATGACTCGAGTACAGGGCAAAACCCCTCCAGTGCAACCTCCACACTCTTGCTTGCCACATCACTATCCGACCCACTCACTTGCTTAAAACAACTCCCTGTGGGCTGCCCCCCCCTGCTTGCAGCATCGTTGCCAGCTTGCCTGCTGTGAGTCTCTGACGTCTGAGAGGAGTTAGCAGGGGGTGTGCTCTCGCTTCTTTGGTCCTGAATGCTATCTCCACGGGGAGTGGTACCCGACCCTGAGTGTGTGTGTATGTGGGTAAAATGATTGCAATGGGATGTTATGCTAAAAAATGCAAAAGCACCGTTCCAGTGTTTCAGCCAGAATTCAAGAAAGAAGCGCCGTTGCTTTGGGAACGCTCAACAACCACACAAAATTGTGCACACACAAAGCACAAATTCCATGCTTACAACCGATGCATAATGCATATGCGAACACATAGCAGGATAGAGTCGTGTGGGTGTGGGCAAGGGTACTTGCAACCCTTGCCAACCCTTGCACTGCAAAACAAGATGCCGAGCACATAGCGCACCTAATTCTCTGTCCAGCTCCAGCATTGCTTCGTCTAAGTCTTCGTGCTTGCCATTGGGTTTATGGCTGCTGCCTAAGTCACAAATGCTAAACCGGCTATCTGTGCTGTCATGGACGCCTCCGCCCTGAGATTACAGTAGTAGTTTGGATCTGCACCGTCTGTGTATTTAGACTAAAACCTGACTGTGCGAGCTAGCGCCTGCACGTCACCTGCAACAATCTAGCAGTTACTTTGCAGACTGACATACCGAGTGCAAGATTTACATACAATTTTCAGGGACTGTGCGACTGTGCGTCCTTATGCGCTCAAGGTTATACCTCCCACGCACTGTGCACGCACAACCCCTACTTTAGAATTTGCACAACATTGTAGGAGAGAGAGAAGAGAGAGAGAGAGAGAGAGAGAGAGAGAGAGAGAGAGAGAGAAAGAGAGAGAGAGAGAGAGAGAGAGAGAGAGAGAGAGACATCATGCACTCAGCAAGGCTTACTCCTCCTGAATCCTCCCCTTCTTAAAGACAAGAGTCTACAAAACTCAAGAGTACTTAGCTCATATTAAAGGAACAGATGGAAGCAACGAAGAAAGGGGCTCAGAGTGAAAGCTGATCCATGTGATGTGCAACCCGTTTTTCACCTAGAAACCCTGAGTAAAAAGAGATAAAGAGTGATTGTCATGAAAAACCATGCGCATGCCTAAATTGTCTTCAAATCATACCCTGTGGCTTCGCCACAGAGAAGTTTACGACCCTCATAGTCCGTAGCGCCCGTTTTTGAAAGCCTGTATATTGAGCAAAAGGCATGAAGTACAGCATTTAAGCCAAGTCACCTGTGGCGCATGCCGGCCATTGTCCTTGGCAAGAAGCTGGTGCATGGAGGGGGAGAACCCCGGCTGCAGCTCAGGTGACCTCAACGATAGCTTGTGTCCAGGGCCCTCTGAGGATGTGAGATCCAAGCTGTTGGGGCGTACGAAC
>Ga0307942_1001375_pt1:0-5000 | contig 19335 bp, 20 predicted proteins | sample OrgLakmetagen175_FD_201846 | JGI IMG/M metagenome (GOLD analysis project Ga0307942, IMG submission 201846) | Saline water microbial communities from Organic Lake, Antarctica - #175 | ecosystem: Environmental > Aquatic > Non-marine Saline and Alkaline > Saline | place: Antarctica: Organic... | reverse complement strand
AGGTATGCTCAGGAGCAAAGGCGTGACTGGTACTTTCAGAGAGGTAGCTGCAATGGATGCCTATAATGGTCATTTTTACCTTTTGGTATGCTCATACCTGCCTAAGCATTTGTACCTGAGTACGCGGGTGTTGGTTCAGGGTTTGTAAAAGTATCTGCTCACAAAAAGTATTGAAATAGGGCACTAAGAGATATCAAAGGAGATTGCACGCCACCTGTGGCCTGTTCAGCATCCAGTGCACATTTGAAAACCAGAATGTGTACATTGTCCTGAATGCAATTTTTTGATCGTACTTGTTTCTTCACCATCCAGTGCACATTTGAAAACCAGAATGTGTACATTGTCCTGTAAAATGTCTCCATTTAAATTTCTAATTGCATGTACAGCATAAAAACCTGCACAGGGGGTATTCCAGAGACTACTTCCGATGCTCGCTCGTCCGCCCAAGGGCTGGCCATCATCAACACAATCATCTCGCTCTCCGGTTCAACCCTAAGCACGTTCATCACCTCAGCACTTGTCGGCGGAAGGCTGAGTATTGTACACATTCAAAATGGCTCCTTGGTGCGTCTTTTTTTAAGCCTCCTGTGTGCTGATGTTTGGTGACTCAGGACCAAAAGTTGCACCACATGACACAGGCACTTCTCGCACGCGCGCGCACACACACACACACACACACACACACACACAAACACACACACACACACACACACAGGCTGGTGGAGCAGCAATGGGCGCTGCTTGCACCCTGAGGCTGGTAAGATGATTTTTCTGCATATCCTACAACGCTGCCACAAAAATATTTCATTTACTTTTGTACGCACTGCACTGCCTTCTTCTTTCCAACCGTATAAACAAAAAACTGGCAACTCGACAAATATTTGCTTTGAGCTAGTGATATGCCTGGCACAACATGCTCGCCGGCCGTCACCATCACTTTTGTTTTGTTGCTGCGCAGTCACCGGGAGGTTCACTAGTCATTGGCTTGTTTGCTGGAGTGTTAAGCACGCTTGGCTACCAGTACCTATCACCTTTACTTCTTGATAAACTCGGTTTGCAAGACACGTGCGGCGTGCATAACCTGCATGGTGAGACGAAAAGCTGTGGAGGTCATGGCACGTGTAACATGTGTGCCTTTAATTAGTATGACGCAAGCTTCTAGATTGTACACTGCTGCAGCACAACTGGCTCAACCGTTTCATGAAAAGCCTCACTTCTGTGTGTGTTACAAGCAACTTCCCTCCTCTCACTTATTGCTTTGCCTGTCTTGGTTAAATATATAGGTGTTGTCCATCTGCATTCTCATGAAATTTCGGCTTTAAAGCAATAGCAATTTTAACGGCGTCTTTCCTCATTGTTTTCCTACATCTTAAAATCATCTCAGTAATTTTAATCAATCCTTGTGTGTTTATTGTAAGGTCTAACTGGGATCCTGGGCTCTCTTGCAGCCGGATTGGCTGCGTTGGGGCAAGATCATACCTTTTTGACGCAGGTGTGTTGTTAAAAAGATTGCCCACAACCGCATAAATGTTTTGCTCTGTCAGCATTCAGAGCATTCCAGAAACAACGCGTTATTTTCTCAGTATTTTTGGGTTGGCAGATGAAAAGTGTGGAAACTGAGCAATTTTCTATCTCTGCTCAGCCTGCTGATTGCTTTGAAGCCTGTTAGAGGATTGTCGGGTGCCAGAATGTATCAAATACATATCCATCTAGATGGATGGATGGAGAACTGAGAGGAATTTTTATTATGATTGCAGGACTCAGGAGCCCTTCAGCTGGCGTTCCAGGTGGTGTCTATCTGCGTTTCAGTCGGCATTGCCATATCGTACGGCCTTTTAATTGGTGAGTTGTTGTGCTTCCTTGCGCCAAAGACATGGGTGCAGGGCATCTGAATCAAGCTGCTTCCTAAATTCAGGACATTACTGATGAAGACATGATACTGACTTATCACTCCTCATCTTCTTTGCTCATTAGGTATTCTGGTATCAACCTGTGACTGTTGCAAAGAATGTTCAGATATCCTGCAGGATTCTGGGTTGCCAGTCCCCTTCCTCCCCCTCCCCTTTTTGCAGGTGTGATCCTCATCAAGTTCAACCCAATGCACACGGATGACCTTAGCCCAGCAGAGCTCATGGATGATACACCCTGGTAAATCCCATGTTATTACAAAGCACTCAGCGTTCAAAAGAAGGTGCAAATTTATAATGTCGTACCAGCGTGAGCCTCTTTCTTGCCCTTCCACCCGCTACTTCCAACATTGCCTGGGCTCACTAATTTTTACCTGGCACAGGTGGAAAGAAGGGCCTGAAACTAGCGCTGACAGCTCCATTCACGCTGCAATGCTCGGTAATGGACATGTGCCAACCGCGAACGAAAGCTCGCGTGTAGAGGTCCAGCTTGCTGTGTAAATGCTTGTACATCAAGTTATGTGCTGTGGGCCATACTTATACACCATTTTGCTGTGGGGTTTGGATCCACTCAGAGCTCTCCTTGGTTTCCTTGCCTCATTTCATTTCCAGACTAATAAGGTGGGCACCGCTCTTGTTGACAGTAACTGCTCGTCATAGGCCTGTTGGCTAAGAGCATGTAAGTGTTGGTTGAATACACTGCCTTGGTACCAAAAGAAACCCACTTGTGATATGTGATTGTTTGGTAATCGTGGAAAACGGAAGGCCTTTACAGCAATCGAATAACAATCCAAAGGCATCTGTCTATCTATTTACCGGTAAACAAAGATGAGCGTGCTTATATTGACTTTAAACCTCAACCATTTTTTCCTATTTGTGGTGGAAGAGCTTGACATTACCCGTAACCAGAGTGGCAGCTCCTTTGCCTTGATTACTGTGGAGAGCAGTTTTTATTGACTGAATAAGTTTTCCTTTTTGGTGGTGTCCTGCCACAGATATCTTATGCTGCTTATTTTTCAGAATTGAATCGACTTTAAGGATTTGAATGTTTAGATGGGTTACAGGGTAAGCAAAAGTGAAAGGTAACCCACATCCTTCTTCCACCCCACACACTCTGCAGAAGTCCTTATTCAATGTCTGTTGGCGGGTGCGTTGTACTAGAACTGTTAGGTGAGGGATGATCTAGCGCTGCCCTAACATAAAAATAGGCAGCGTGTGTGCATAAAGACGCAACTCTTGACAGATGCTCAAACAACGAGCGACCCACTGAAGGAAAAATCAGAGATTACTGTGAAGCGCCGAGGCGGTTTGTTGGCCATGCACGTGCTCTGGTCTGCATCATGCCTACCAATAACGATCCACCTGTGACCCCCCCTCAAATTCCCCTGACTCAGTGTAGGTAAGGTGAGGTTATATATGGCTCTCGGGGGGCATCTGAAAAAGCATGTAACTAAACCAAGAAGGCGCCAGAAAAGAAGATCTACAGAAAAGGGCTAGGCACTCGGCTGCAAAAGAGGCAACACCAGACACATCTGGTTGATTCAGGTCCTGAAACGAGTTGGGCTATCCTCATACTCAGGAGGACAAGCTGGTGCTGGGTGCGAAGGCTGACAAAATAACAGAATGTTCATGCGACGTTTTTAAAAAGTCTGTAGTACAGTCATGTATTGATTGCCAGCAGTCGGTAATTCTGGGGGGATGTAGTTTGAACTTTCTTGTGCAGAGGCATAATTTTGACCTTGTTTCCAATTTGGATGCCATGGAACAAGTCAGTAAGAAAGGGAAGCATAATTTTTTCATAGAATTTCAAATTTGGCGTGTGAAGTCCATATATATAAGTACCACGATCATCCTATTTTCTCTGCGTGTTTGATGAAAGAAGAGAATAGATCAAAACCTGGGCTGGACTGCACGTTCATGTTAAAAATGTTTTCCTGAACAGTGGTAGCCAGAGTATGTATAGGCGGTAGCTCATACACAGGTGCTCGCTCAATGCTGCGTTGAAAGCTAGTGTCCATGCTCCTGTACCTGCCACCGGGTGGGACCGGGTGGGATTGGGTTGGACTGCACATTCAGAAAAAAAAATTTGTCCAGACCGTAACTGGCCACTGGTCAAACTCATGAGAAAGTGATGGTTAACTGATGCCGTGCAGGCAAATTGGATCGTCCAAGCAAGAGCAAGTCAGGAAGCCTGCATTGTTGTTGCAGCTTAACAAAAGGCTGGTTGTGTTTTTTGTTCCATCTGACACCGTGACGTCTTATGTAATCACTGCACGTTGCGTCATACCAAGAGCCATGGGAAGGCCCAGCTGCATTCTGCGTGACATTTGTCTTGCTGTCAAACCTCCAGAGGCATTGGCAGCATGCGTAATGAGATCCAAGAAGCGTTGGTAGCAGGATTGATGCACTTGATTGCATATACAGAGTCCCGGAGAGATGGAGAGACAGTCTCATTTTCAAGCATGTTTGAAGCAAACGCGCCTTTGTGCCCACTGCTCCAAACCACATGTTTTCCAATCCCTCTCCTCACAATCTGACGTGGAAGCCACAGATCTATAATGTGTGGTAACGAACATAGGCATAAAGTGAAACTTGCCTTTCAAGCTTCATGTTCGTTCTGTCAATTACGCTGCCAAACCTGTCCATACCAGACGTGCCCTTTCCAGCACTATTATCGACTCCCATCAGGAGACGGTTTCAGGTCAAGCCTGCAACCCTCCTGATCCCCAATGATCTTATTCTTTTCCTTACGGTGGTTCCGGTACCAAAGTGGCCCCTTTTCCTTAATTTATGTGGGGAGTGTTTTTTTTTTGCCTGCGTAGTTATTCCTTTTTCTTCAAAAAGTGGCAAAGAAGTGGCCTGTGGTCTGCTGAGTCAAATTCATGTAGTACGCTGATTTGTTGCAGCAGAAGAAAAGGGCAGTGGACATCAGGTTGTGTTCAGTCCGTGATGGGTTAAAAGGAAAATCGTAACCAAAGAAGGTGGGTTGCCCGGAAGATGCTTGAGAGACATTGCGCTTGAAACTCCTCTCATTTTGACTATGGGCATGGGGAAGGGAGATAGTTGCCCACTGTCTCCTTCCCCTTTCCCGTG
>Ga0307942_1001374_pt1 | contig 19337 bp, 19 predicted proteins | sample OrgLakmetagen175_FD_201846 | JGI IMG/M metagenome (GOLD analysis project Ga0307942, IMG submission 201846) | Saline water microbial communities from Organic Lake, Antarctica - #175 | ecosystem: Environmental > Aquatic > Non-marine Saline and Alkaline > Saline | place: Antarctica: Organic Lake... | reverse complement strand
TGAGACACGGCCCAGACTCCTACGGGAGGCAGCAGTGAGGAATTTTCCACAATGGGCGAAAGCCTGATGGAGCAATACCGCGTGGAGGAAGAAGGTTCGTGGATCGTAAACTCCTTTTCTCAGAGAAAAAGATCTGACGGTATCTGAGGAATAAGCCCCGGCTAAGAGATTGGCCTCCTTTCTCGTGAGAGAAAGGGAAAATATCGGCTCATAACGGTGAATCCCAAAAATTGTTGAGGACAAGTAACAACAAATAGTCCTATTAATATAGAATTAATGCACACGCAAACACAAATATGCACGCACATCTACAGGTCCACACACACATGCATGTAAGCACTCACGTACGCCCATGTGCCTTCCAGGTATGAGCGTGTGCACGCCACTCTGGACGACGCTGGCCAAAGCCTGGACACCCGCATGATGCCTTTCCAACGCGAGGGTGTGCTGTTTGGGCTCAAACAAGCTGGCAGGGTACTCATCGGTGCGTGCGCTGCATCTCGACATGTGTGCTTGCTTGAAGGTGTTGATTTCATGTGCGCGCCTTTGTCTCCGTCTGTCGTCTTCTTTCTAGCTGGCTGGATCCACATCAGATGGAGTATCAAGATGTGCGTGCTGTGGCGACTAAAGCAGGATGCTTGTGACTGCGTGTGTGGATTGCTCAGCATCTCAGAGGGTGTGATTTAGTTAGGTGTTCTTTTTGGCGCTGTGGTGCCGCTAGCACTGTCAAAGCTTCATGCTGCAAGCAGTTTTCATCCCCCATCTTCAGTCTTCACGCAACTCGATTGTCATGTAGGCCTCATGCCTAGCTAGCACCCCTCTCGTGTTTTTTATTTTATGGAATACCCCAATGCCATTGTGAAACCAACCAATCAATTATGTTGTTTGCTGAATATTCAGCTATTCCCATCGCCCAATCCTGTCCTGCAGGTGATGAAATGGGCCTCGGAAAGGTTTGTGCAGGTTGAGGGTTACAATCGTGTGGGTGCATGCTCATCCTGCAAAGGTTAAAGGTTTACCTGTACTGTTTACTACACCCTACTGCACTTTCAATTTATGTTTGGTGGCTTTGCTGCTCCCTGATTTATGTTCATGTGTGTATTGGGAGGCTTCCCTACATGCACCCTCATACATGTACATGCACTGAAAGGATTTGTTCCAGCTAACCCTTCCAAACATTACGCTAAACAGAACCTTGTTTTAAGATGCCTGGTTGTTGTGCACGCATTCCAAATTGAGGCCAGAGCCCATGCTGACAAGCACTGATGTGCAAAAATAATGATGTAAAAATCATTGCGGACAAATGAGCAAGAGCCCATTGAAGCATCTTTTTGTCTACCTAGAAATACACAGATACAAACACAGATGCACTTGCACACACACACACACAAGCATTCACACACACACAATTGCACGCAGACGGTGCAGGGCTGTGCATTGCTCAAGTGCTACGAAGACGAGGGCCCTGCCCTCATCATCACACCTTCCTCTTTGAGGCAGCAGTGGGCCATAGCTCTGCAGCAGGTATTGGTGAATACGTCTGCTGTCAGGTGTTCAATTTTTAGGGGGTCGCTGGAGAGCTACAAGGAGCAGACGTGTTTTATGTATGTGCTGCGCAGCAGCAGCAGCAGCAGCAGCAGTAGAAAGAGCGTGCAAAGTTAGCTAGCTTGCATTGTTACGCTGATCGTTGTAACAACAACGACGATGGCAACAGTAACCTTTTCAACCATAAATTCGAACTCAAATTGGCAAGGCTGGGGAGCCTCTATGTGCATGAGATATTATTATGTGAATCTCTTGAGGCAAGAACACTGAAAGACCAGTTTGTTGCCAGTTCGCACCTCAGCTTCCCCATTTATATACATAATTATCAGTGTCTGAGCTGACGGTGCTCCGACTCCTATAAATGTGCTGAGAGTCCAGTTTTGTGTCAACGCATGCTTTTTGCACCGCCACATGGGACCTCCAACGTGCTCTGATTGCTAAGCTGACTACTATTATTAGCCCACTTTGCGTGTTGCTGACTGATTCCTTATCACACATGTCACACGTCAGTGCCATGTACAAGTGTGCGATCAGAACTCGCATGCACTTGCTTGACTACATTTTAGGGTGTCTAGAGCGCCTAGAGTGTCTTGGCGTGTGTGTTGGAGTGTCTAGAGTGTGTAAGAGTGTCTTAGCGTTTGTGTGCATGTGTATGCATGCTGACTGCCTGTATGTGCATACCGTTCTTGCAGTGGATTAACGCCTTGGAGTGCGACGTCCTCGTGGTGTTTGACAAAAATGACATGGAGAGGGTGAGTTTGTGGTTTAAATAAGAGGGCAGTCTCAAGTTAGTTAGCTATTCAGTCATGTATTGTTCTGCTCCCTAGCTAAAGCAATCTTCTTGTCTATGTACCGTCATATACACACATCTCATACTGCATGCTTACTCATACTAACTGCATGCGTAATGCACCTCAGGTGAAGCGAGCTGCTGGCGGGCAAGCGCAAAAAGGCTCAAAGAGCACTGCAACCTTGCCCTTCCGAATACTCATCATAAGGTGTGTGTGTCTCCTTAGTTGGCGTGTTAGAGCTTGCTCTTTCTCACAAGTGTTGCTTCCGGAAGTTACAAATCTACATTCCTGCCAGGCCTTTCTGGCATGGCACGCAGTACCAAGCTTGCTTTGTTAACGTTTTTAAGTCCATTGCATGTGCTTTCTGTCCATTGTTGACTGTCCATTGTTGACTGTCCATTGTTGTTGTCCATTACATGTGCTTTCTGTGTCTATCGTCGATTGCCCATTGTTGACTGTCCATTGCTGTTGTCCATTACATGTGCTCTGCCACCTCTGTTGCACGCGGCTCAGCTACAGAGGATTGATTAACATTCTGGGCCCAGCTCCACAGATATGCAATACTGCTCTGAACGGCAAGCCACGGCAGTTTCACGCCTTGACTGTCAGTACTGCTCTGAATGGCAAGACATGATGGTGTCTCAAAATTCCTCAGCTCTGCTCTGAAGGGCAAGCCATGATGGTGACTCAAAATTCCTCGGCTCTGCTCTGAATGCCAAAGCCATGATGGTGACTCAAAAATCCTCGGCTCTGCTCTGAATGCCAAAGCCATGGCGTGTCATGCCTGCACTGTGGCCGCAGCTATGACTACGTGATTAAGATGAGTGACATCCTTATCAGCTTGGCTTTTAAATGCGTTCTCCTGGATGAGGCGCACTACATCAAGTCACACTCGGTGAGACGCACACGCAATTTTTTTAACACCGCCCGTGCCCTTTTTTTGACGGTGTCAAAAGAGCAGGCGCTGTGCATATGCATGTACCTATAAACGAACGAGTGTGATGTGCCTAGGTGAGCACGCTGCAGCAAGTCGGACCTGGGTAGTTACTCAAATAACTTTCTAGCAGTTCTGTACAAAAGAGGCGTGCTATAGTTTTAACACTTGTTCAAGATGAAGACCCGGACTATCGTTAAAGCAAAAGAACTGCAGCAATGCTTACCCTAGTGGGAGGCTGTAAAACGAATTGCCCTCAAGATCATGCGGGACATGATACTGCAAACACTTGTGACTACCTTTTGACTTTAGAATCATCTTTCATCAAACCAAATTGGCACGGAGGCAGCAGACTTGTTTGCGTCAGTCATTGTTCCAAACACTGCCTCAACAAGTCCACCAAAGATCGATTGATCGCACACGATAGCGTGTTTACAATTGCTGTAGCTTGTATATCGAGCGGCTCGATTGCTCACTCTTCTTGAGGCACACAACCGCGCACAGGCCACACACACACACACATACACACACACAGGCTTTACGCACGAAAGCTTGCCTGCCATTACTTCAACGTGCGCGTCGGGCTATCCTGCTGACTGGCACGCCTGCGCTGTCTAAGCCAGCAGACCTAATGACGCTGATGCAGGTGGGAGCCCTGGAACTGTGGTTTTGTTAGGGGCATGTGTTCAGCACAAAGCTTCCGTGCGTTAGTGCAGGTTTTTAAAGCAAGTAATATGCTTGGGAGATGTGGGTTTAATGTACAAGCAGTGGGTTTGCTGCTGCTGAGGTCCTGTGGCTCTGCACAGTCACTGTGAACAGTGTGTGGTATGAGTATGAGTAGGGTTGGCCAGAACCGAATACATGTGGTGTATATACGGTATCTAATATAAGGTCATGTGCGGTATATACTACTCTGGCCAACCCTAGGTGCGAGGGTTTGGAGGCAGTGAGAGCTAGGGCTGCTGAGGCTGGTGCCCTGCAAAGATTGTACAAGCAACATACTGCTGAAAAATAAGCAGCCCTTGAGATGTCAAGGCTTGGCAGCAATGGGAGGTGCCTTTGTGCACAACCCTATAATTGGCGTTGCCGATTTTGCGTGCCACCATGACAAGTGTGGATCCGCTTGATTGTGCTGCAAAGTAAATGCCTGATGTGCATCACGGCAACACCGCATTGGCTTGATTGCGAGGAGTGTGTGCGCCTGGCATTGCTACATCGGATTGCCTGGCGTTGATTATTCCACATTGTTTCAATTGCACCAAGACTGCGTGCCTGGCCTTTGTGCTTCCTCTTTTTTGTCTTGCAGGCGCTAGTCCCTGGAGCACACATCAAACTGAACGACTTTGCTGCACGATACTGCGTGGGCGACCAGTGAGTGACAAGCTACGCCAATTCTTCTGTGCCTTCTGTGTGGCCTTTTTGTGCCTTGTCTGTGTCTTTTTGGTGCCCTGTGTGAGCCTTTTGGTCTTGCTCAGGACTCATTGGCAATGTTGCAAATACGGCGCTCGGTAAGGTTTGCCTAAACCATGTACACAGTTCACGTTACTTCCAATACTTCCAACAGTGGTACCTTGACATGTACGGTACTAAGGTTCCTTGACTGTACACATTTCACGTTACTTCCAACAGTGGAACCTTGACATGTACGGTACAGAGGTACCTTGTCAAGTACACACAGTTCACCGTACTTCCAGTGCTTCCAACAGAGGTGCCTTGACATGTACGATCATATTATACACACGGTCCTGGCCACCTAAACTTGGTGCTGCTTTAATTTTTGCCCCCCGCAAGATGCATTCCTGGCGGGCACTGGCTCTCTAGTTGAGGGATCTGAGGCTGCCTCTCTAGCTGTCTTGTTGAGCTAGCTGGTCATGTTTGATCTGGCTTGCTCTCGTGCGTATACCGCCTTCCTCTTTCTTTCGTGTCAGGTATTGCAAGACCAGTGGGGCCAAAAATCAGGAGGAACTGTACCGTCTGATCACAGCCACGATGATGGTGCGGCGCCGCAAGAACGAGGTGCTGAAGCAGCTCCCGCCGAAACGCAGGCAGCAGGCGAGTACATTGCAAGACAAGACACAATACAACGCACAAGTACATAGCACGAGTGAATAGCACAAAATAACATGAGTACAATGCATGGCAAGACAACAAGGGGATTATTCAAGGCATTGCCTTTCTATGCTTCCTCTGCTGTGTGGGCAGCAAGATGATGACAGTATCATTGGTATTAATTATCAAGTGTTTCATCCCAACTGTTGGGCAGGCTGGTCGCCAGACTGATCTATGTTGACAAAAGAATGTAAGGACTATTTACCGTACTAACAATATATCACGCCGCAAAAATATTGTTTTTGGGGGGTGCGGCGAGCTCACACCCCCTGAAATATATAAATAGTTGAGGGGGTGCGGATTGGTGCGGATTGAATTTAAATAATTACTTTTGAGTTTTTGACGGGTCATGAGTGGGAAAGAGCCCCCGAGAGCCCCTGTGGGGCGTGTCCAGACAGGGATGGCCAGCTTCTGCAAGCCCCCCCCAACCGCCGAGCAGCGTGAGCAGCAACATCTAGAGGAAGGGCAGAAGTTCAAGCAGGGGGGCAGTGAGGAGAGGGATGAGGAAGATGATGGTGATGATACTTAAGAAAGACAAGAAGACAAAACCAGTGCCAGTTGATGTACAATGTACAATGGATGACAGAGTTCAGCAGAACCAGACTCAGTTAGATATTTCTCAGTGCACTTGGACAAAAACTATGTTAATGTGTTATGGAATGCACCTCTGAGTCCCTTGGTGCGGTTCTAAGGGCATTTTGCCCCTGCGGATTGGTGCGGCAAGCACTAAATTATATATTGAGAGGGGTGCAGATTGGTGCGGACAGGGTAAAAATAACTATTTTTTTGAGGGGTGCGGAATGAGTACATGTCAGTACGGTAAAAATGAAACACATCCTAGGATTACCCATCGCCATGGGGCTCTGCATATTGCGAGCAGTGCACTGGAACGTTGTCAAGTGATTGAGCCTTCTGCCTGCTCTACACTTTTAAGTTGTCTTCCTTTCTTTTGTACTCACCATTGAGATTTGCGATTCCCGCAGCGTGTAACTGTACACGCACACACTGATTTAAGCTTGGACTCTTGCCTGCAGTCTTAGCGGTGTTGCTGCATTTTTCTACGGCTTTCGATAGCAAGGTTCCTTGTTTGACAAAGCAGCAGATATAGCCTGGCACTGAAGCAAATGCTGACAGAGTGGATGGAAAGGATGCCTCTGGAGTACTGATAGGCTGGCTTCCTGACGAGCACCCAGCATCAGCAAACCAGAAGAGGATAAAGGAGGATGCGTACGAAGCGAAAAGGCTGGCTGCAAAGCGTACGATAAACAGGTTTACACGACTTGCATCCAACGCAGGTGTACCTAAAAGTGGATGAAAAGGACATGCAAAAGCTCAAGGGCCAACAGGAGGAGCTGTCAGGCTTGAAGGATGTATTGTCCAGCGTGTCAAGCCACACAGGGGGCCTTTTAAATGGTGGGTGATTAGATGGTTTTAGGGGGTGCCATATGGTGGGTGATTAGATTTAGGTGTGCAATTTTTACCGTCCAATGGTGGGTGATTATATTTTAGGGTGTGCTGTATGGTAGGTGATTAGATTTTAAGGTGTGCAATTTCTCCCGTGCAGTATGGTGGGTGATTATATTTTAGGGTGTGCAGTATGATGGGTGAGATGTTTTCAGCGTGCACAACTCCTGACGTTCCTCGCATGTATGATGTGTTTAAGTATGTTTTTGCTTTTTGTGGTTCTTAAAGTTTGTTTGCAAGGAAAGATACACTGTCCAGCATGACAAGATGACAAACCACACAGGGGGCCTTAGACATGGTAGGTGATCCTCAGATGTGTAGTTTTCCGCATCTGCCACACGTCGTTGTTGGATGTTGGATTGCGCTTGCAAGAGATGCACGCTAAGCTGTCCAGCGTGTTAAGCAACACACATAAATTTACGAGCGTCGGGATTTCCTAGGATGTGCATCTTTGCGTCCATCACAATTTCTTTTGCTATTTTTGGAATGCCTCTTCAAAATATATGCGCCGCTGGGTCACACAGGGGGATTAACAAAATGGTGTCCTCGTCAGCTCGTATAAATAAAGTCTCAGTGCTGATTCAGGTAGTGAGGCTGAGACAAATTAGCCTGGACAACACAGCCACGCCGGCTGCACTTATAGTTAAGGTTCCATTTTATTTTGACGTGGTGGCCATGCCTTTACAGCAAGGAAGGAAGGCGGCAACGCTCAGCAGACTTGATTAGATAAAATAGGCGCTAGGCACTTCCAGTGATGTGCTCTTTCTCCCTACACCGTAACCACCTTGACATTTCGCGCGAATTCTGACCTAGGGTTAAGACTTCAGCACAGTGCTCAGGGGCCTGCAGGACGTAAAGGCTTCAAGGACTTCCACGCAGTGCTCAGGGGCCTGCAGGCTTGAAACGCGCGGGGGCCTGAAGGGCTTGAACACAGTGCCCAAGGGCCTGCAGGGCTTCATTGCAGTGCTCAGGGGGCCTCAAGGACTAAACGCAGTGCCCAGGGGCCTGGCATGTGCTTAGTACAACATAGATGTGCAAATAATAGAGACGTCAAGGTCAAACGTACCATTGCTACACTGGGAGCAAAAACACATATACTAATGTCCAAACCGTCATCTCACAAAGGCTTCTACTTTTAAAGATCCGTAAAATCAGCAGTTTCTTGGCTCGATCCTCTTCCCGTCTAATACTTACCCACACGCTAGCCTCCATGCGCAGACACTGCCTTTTGTTAATTGCAGGCCTGCGTATGGAGCAGCAACAAGCCATCATGCGCATGTACCACGATACTGCTAGGATTAAAGTGGGGGCTGTGCAAGAGTACATCAAGGTTGGTTAAGGTATCAATCAGCACACAGCACACACACACACACTCACACACTCGCACATCCACTCGTACATCCACTCGTGTGCACATTGTGCGCACTTTGTTAGCACACAGTAATGCACGTACAAATGCACACATGAGCATACACATACACAGACACACATACACACATACATACTCACACAAAGCGCACGTAACAAAAGCACACACAGACGCACGTATGCACACACATGGAATATGGAATACATAAAGAACACGTGTCATGATACGCCGTATGCCTTATGCTATGACTCAAATTCAAAAGCGCCCATCAATTTCGGAGGATATGGAGCCTGACATTAAGTTCCTTGTGTTTGCGCACCACCATAATCTTTGGACGGCACTGAAAATTAATAGCGCCCATCAATTTTGCAGGATTTGCTGGAGTCTGACATTAAGTTCCTTGTGTTTGCGCACCACCATAATCTCTTGGACGGCACTGAAAATAAATAGCGCCCATCAATTTCGCAGGATTTGCTGGAGTCTGACATTAAGTTCCTTGTGTTTGCGCACCACCATAACCTCTTGGACGGCATTGAAAAGGCAGTCAACACCTCAAAGGCAAGCAACCAAACTTGGGATGCTGGGATACACGCATAGAGATCTCGTATGGCAATCAACACCGGCTTTGTTCTGTTACTCTGCGTCCTGCATGTATGTCGGCTATGCCAGACACATTGGTCGTAAGTTTTATTTTGCTTGGTTTTGTCTTCATTTGTCTGTTACACACTGCAAGTTGCCCATTCCACAAACGCATCCTAAGATCCTAAAACAATGCTTCACGAATCAACCGTGTGTATGCAGAAAGGCTACATTCGCATTGATGGCAAAACTGATGCAAGGCAACGTGAGGACCTGCGATCCAAATTCCAAACAGATGAGAGCGTGAAGGTACGGCAGATGCAACCCTGTGTTTCCGTGTTTCCGCTTTCGAACAGATGTGAAGGTGCAACAGATTGATTGAGTCCTGCGTTCCTGCTTTTAAAGAGATGAAACTGTGAAAGTACGGCAGATGCAAGCCTGCGTTTCTGTCTCCAGAGAGGTGAGAGCGTAATGGTAAAGCAGGTATACTCCCGTGCTCCTGCTTCCTTAAAGATGAGAGTGTGAAGGTGCGGCACATGTGTCCTGTGTTCCCACTTTTAAACAAGTGTGAAAGTATGATGCATGGAGTTTTGAATCCCTAGCAGACATGCCATAGGCATATGGCGATTACATGAGTAATTCAAGGTTGGCTGCTCTGGTTTGTTGCCGTTGTTGCTAGATGAATGGGGGGCTTGACTGTTCGCTGCTTTAAATAGCGCCAACAACGCATATCTACAAAAGCACTAGTAAGTCTAATTGTATACACTCTGCACATTTTCCAAGGCCTAGCACTCTAAGTTTGTAACCCTCAATACGTGACACTGTTGTATCCCAGCCTTTGCCACTCACCATGAAGATAGTGGCTCATTACTCATCACTATTGTATGCTACTCTCTCATTGTTATCTGGCTCGTTGCCGCTTCTCCTAGGTGGCCATCCTTGGCATAGCTGCCGCTGGCGTGGGACTCACCCTTACCGCTGCCAGTACGGTGGTGTTTGCTGAGCTGAGCTGGGTGCCTGGAGAAATTATGCAGGTGAGCTACTTGATCCAGTGTACTTACAAATAAACGCATATATACATGCGCACGCAACACTGCAATGCAAAGTGTAACGTGCATATGAAGCATCCCAGTGATAAATGGGCTGGAGGTCTGCAGTGAACGTGCAGGTTACAGGAATAGCCAGCAAGTTTTGAGTTACGCGGCGTTGGCCGCACGCAATGATAGGCAATGATAACTGGGACAAAGGAAAAAGAGCATGCAAAGGAAGCAGCCGTAAAGAGATGAAGTGGTATAAGAGTTATGATCTTTCTGCTTCATGGTGCCGGAATATGATGTGAAAGTGTGCCCCTGCTCCTTGTTTGGTGTAATACAGGCCAGATGCCGGGCACAGGTAATCGCTTTGTTTTAGTAAGCAATGCCGTGCAGGAAAAACAGGAGCATAGAAAGCAATAAGGTTCACGACACAAGGGTCGCTTTGTTTTAGTAAGCAATGCCGTGCAGGAAAAGTAGGAGCATAGAAAGCAATAAGGTTCACGACACAAGAGTATTACCTCTCCCTCTTATTAGGAAAAAGTAAAAAGCATTTGCTGTGGCCTGCAGATAATCCTGTCACAGCTTTTTTCTTTCCTGTGTGCTCGCTCACACCCTGCCTGTGCAGTTATACCCTGCCTGTGTGTCCGTACCCTACCCGTGCGTTCAAACTCTGCCTGTGCATTCATACCCTGCCTGCGTATTAATATCCTGCCTGACGCAGTGATGCCCATTACCAACGTGCTGTTCCTTCTTCGCAGGCTGAAGACCGAGTGCACCGTATCGGGCAGGAGAGTAACTCTGTCAACATCCAGTTCCTGCTGGTCGGTATGCTTGCTTGGACGAGTAGGGAGTCAGAAAGGGCAAATGGCACTGCATACTTTTGCATTCTCTATGTAGCCCGCCTACCTTTGAGCGTTTCCAATCCCAGTACTGTAAGTGGGACAAGGTTACAAAGCAGTCCACGTGGCAGGTGCTCTTTGCACTGGTATCTAGAAGGAGTAGTGGTCGACAATCACGCTTCAACAATATGCCTTGTGTGGCGTATACCCTAAACTTGTTGCACGCAGACTGCTTATCTGCGTGTTCCGTGTGCTTTGCACCTTTTTTGGAGGAGCTCAAATACAGGTCTCATGTGCTCAGTGTCTTCTAATTATCTTTCAATGTGGGGCTCTGAGTCGTATGAGCACAAGGTTGAGCTCTTCCTGTGGCACTGTTTGATTTCAACATGACCGTTTAAGTGCCCTAGATCATAGATTGACTTATTTTCCAGGTTAAAATCACAGTATAAACTGTTGTGGGATTCGTTTAAACACACAGGCCTTCCACGTACCCTGTGTTCATAGGTGAAAAACACGGTTGACGATATTATGTGGGATACAGTCCAGCACAAGCTGACCAACGTGGGCAAAGTGCTGGATGGCAAGGAGGACTCCCTCGCTGTAAGTGCTTGGGTAGTGTGCGCTGCGTGTGTGTTGTGTTCTAACCCTTAAAGTTTTATCATGGTCGAACTCCTATTAGGTGTGGAAGGGGGTGCGTAGTGTGAAGCTTGTCACAGATGCGCACCGTATGTGTGGGTAGCGTACACTGCAAGTATGCAGTACAAAGCGTCATTCGCCTCTTTATCAATCACTGCAAGTGTGGAACACGGAAATTTAATTTAAGCTTGTCGCACCCAATCCGCACAAACAAAGCGAATCCATGCTCGTCAACCCCCGATTCCGCAGGTAGGGTGTAAGTTTGCATTGCCGTCTTACAATGAAAGAGAAATGAAGTTGATGGGTTTGTGTGTGGATTGTAGTACCCTCGGCGTGCACCTTTGAATTCCAGTTTTTGCAATGCAGGAAGTGGTGTCAATTCCCAGATTATTGGGCCAACCTTGTTGTCATTCCGCTTTTTGAATTGCTCAATCCTCAGCTGCTTCGTATTTTTTCTTGGCTGAAAACATGTGGTACGCATGGTGGGCAATGCTGGATGTTATTGACTAAAATGTCAGATGTAAGGGGCTTCATTTATGCTTGTAGGCCTTGGACATCGGTGGTAAGAGCAAGCTAAGATTCGAGATTAAGGCAAAGGAAGACATACATGCTTACCAATGCTCAAGGTTTGCACAGTACTAGCATGGCATTTGAGCCACGAACGCTCTAAACGCTTCACTGTGCCTTGTGCAAATCGTGAAGAGCTGAATACCTGAGCTGCTTCAACCTGATACCAGTGTCTGATCAATTCGCATGGACCCTACACTTGCTGCTTTCAATTTATTACAGCCAGTTACAGTTTTCGTTTGGTTTGTTTTGAGATTTGACCTCGTTCTCATTGGTTGAGCAGCCAACCCAGGCTGAATGCTTTTGTATTCCAAACTTTACCACACTGAACTTTTCACGCAGGTGGCCTCTAAAAGCACCGTCGAAAGGAGCAACGGAGGTTCTGGGCCCATGGACATGTTTCTGGCAAAACAAGCACAAGAGGGCAGCCATGCGCAGCAACAGAATCAGCCTCTGCTGGATGCACAAAGCAATGGTGGTGCTGCTGCTGCTGTGGGGCCTATGGATGCTTTTGTAGTTAAGCGAGCTCAACCAGGCCCCATTGAGGACAACCACGCCCAACAACAGCAACAGGAGCAGCAACCAGGGCCTCCATTTGTCCAGCAATTAAATTCACAGCAACCGCCACAGCAACCACCGCTGCAGGCCAATCCGCTGCAACCACCACAGCAGCCACTAACCCACTCTGTCAGCCCCCCCCTCCAACAACAACTGCTTCCACCAATCCAGCAACAACAGGCGGAGCAGCATCCATTGCCACAGCAGCAGCAAAATCAGCAGAACCCGCAGGGGCCGAAGCATGGTCACCCGCAGGAGGGTTCCATAGAGCAGGAGGTGCAGCAGATGCAGCATGAGCCACGACCACAGCCACAAATGCCAGCAACGCAGCTACCAGAGCAGCAGCAGCAGCAGCAGCAGAAGCAACCCAAAGGCAAGGCAGGGAGTGGTAAGAAGAGGCAGAACAGCGAGGCAGGGAAGGGCAAGGGTGTGACAGAGAATGACAGACCAAAGACCGCCAAGCGACCTCGGAAGGCGCCGTAACTAATGGCCATGACGGCTGCATTGCTTACCAAACGACTAGTAGAGCCGCTTTACAGATTAATATGTTGCAGCTCATTGTAGAAAATATGATCCAGATAGCATGACTATGATTGGTGGAGTTAGTTGGGAATGAATGTGCTTGATGTTGATTCCTTGAATTACTGTGGCATGGACAATAGTGTGCAGTGTGTGTATATAATAAAATGCTTCCCACTTCCAGGAGGGTGTATCTATCATAAAAAAAATTGACGTCACTTGTCAAATGAACTATAAATTACATACCAGAATCCCTTGACGCCGATAGCTAACGATTTGAGGCGCCTTCGAACCAAGAAAGGCCTCCAAGGTGGAAAATCCATCCAGCAGAGGAGTGAGTTTGCATTGCAATGGTCCCTAATGCTTCTACCAGCTCTGTACATCCACGCCTGTGTGCTCCTCTCTGCTCATACTCGTGTGTCAATCTGCTACTGCTACTACTCATCTTTGGTTGGCTGCCACAACACTGTCCCTTTCCGGAGCTGGAACCGTTTACTCAGACATGCTCGGTCTCATCGTGTTACACGTTTATATGACTAGGCGAAAAACAGTATCAGAGATCAGAGACCTTACACGGTACAGGGTCTCTTAAGGCTCCCCTCTAAAGTTACCTCATAGAATGCTAACATGTTGTCAATTGATTACCAAAACTATCAAATCCATAAGATAAAGGTTATCAGTAAGACTGGCCATCCAGCTTATTGAGACATATAGAAACTGTCAACCAACTAACTGTCCTGTCACACAGTTCGTTGCTGCCACTGATTGGACGTGACATTTGGCAAGAAAACTGTGCAGACAGACAGCTGCTTAAATTCTGAGCAGATTGACACACCTTTTATTAGTGAGGGGGGTCAGCAAGAGGGGCTTGACGGTCAGGAGGTTGGGAGGCAAAGGCCTGCACCCAATCAAGGGTGTAGCTACCATATTTATTGATGCAGCGATGAATCTGCTTGGTGGTTTAATTAGCGGATGCTATTCCATGCCTTCTCGTCCGACTTTGCTTATCCTTGAAGGTTAAGCCATCAGTAAAAAAGTGCGACTGCTAAGCTGCCAATATAGTGTAAAAAGAAGAAATCAGTGATTTGTAGCACGAAGTACATAAAGGTAGAGTTTGCAAAAGCCCAAGTCCACGCGAATAATTAGGGGCAAGTGTGGCAGTTGAAATTTAATCCCGCTTTGACTGGTCAGGAGATAAATCGAGCACTTTGCCGTGAAAGAATGTTTAAGACTCTGCGTGTGTTTGCTCCTTCAAGCTCTGAATTTATTCCTTTCTTAACTTGTCATCACAGTATCACTGATTTTGAGATCAATGCATTCCTGAATCAAGACTCATACAGATAGACTCCTTAATTTTGTGTCAGTTTTAGTTTCAGTTTTCGACACTGGTTGATTTTTTTCACCAGCCAATTGCCATCAGCCAGAGACTCGCTCGGGCTGTAGGCCATCCTTGTAACCCTTGTAACCCTTTGCCGTGAGGCCATTGGCTATCATTCACAACTTCATTGGGCTATGATTTGTCTACCATGCATCATGTTCAAGTATGACTTACTAAAGTGCATGGCCAAACGATGCAGCATGCGTACAGCTAGTGAGACGAGACATCATGCTGGAAATGTCCACGCACATTGGTCTTTTTTCCTTTTTGGCAACAGGTCACCCCAGTGGGGCGATTTTTCAATTCTAGGCTATTATGAGTATCCACTCAGATGCCCTAGAGGCTTAAATAACAATGCTGCTTTTACCCTACTAATCAGCAACAAACAGTGTCAGTGAGGAAGTGAAAACAAGGGAACTGAAACAACAGCAGTGCACTGCAGCAAAAGCTTATCTTCCCACCTCAGTTTGAGGATGGCCCAGCTCGTTTGAGGACCTTTATGAACCGACCTGATATTTTGGTGTTGCCTCTTTTGTAGCTAAGTGCCTAGCCCTGTTCCCTTGATTTTGCTAGCGTTTTTTGAATTGGTTACAGGCTTTTTTCCAAGCTTCCGCTCAGATGCCCACCAGAGGCATATATAGCGATGTAACCTTACCTTACCTTAAACTATTTCTTTTTGGAAACTTATGGAGAGACTTTTGCCTCCCCCTTCGGGGCATATGTTAAATTTGGAACGATACAGAGAAAACTAGCATGGCACTAGAGTTTTGCTAGCATACAGAGAGTTTAGGATGTTACAAAGGCATGATGTAGCAACTTGTATAACTGTCTGTGCCAGCATATTTCAACTCAAACTAATACTTTCTAGGTTGCAAAATTGCGGTCTGCAAGGCAGTTTAAAGCACAAGAAGCAATACCTCCTGCTCTATGTGTACGTGCCCACTTACACATACAGGCAAAAACCTTTGGCGAAACCACCCACTCACGCCAAAAGTATGCCAAAATACCAGCCACTTCAATGCACGCTGCAGGGGAGAAAGCTACAAACAATAAAGGAATGAAAGTGTACAAAATTTGCGATACCGTACAAAAAGACAATAACCGTACATTGGAAGCATGAAACAAATCACAATAGCTCACACACCCATCTCTGGTCGGGCAATTTGGAAGCTTGTCATAGACCTGCTGCCACAAGCAAAGCAAGCTATTTTGGCACTAGCACGAAAAAGGGTGAACGTCAACAATGGGACGTCGAAGCTGCAAGGGGCCTACAACCATATAAGTACCATCGTGCAAGCACCACACACACCCTTCTACTCTGTCTCTCACACCTTCTCTCACACGAGTCATCTCTCTCTACATCCCAATGCACTTCATGATGCCGCCACTATAGCTAAACGACTGCCCAGTTTCTTCCAGACATCGCTGCTTCTGCTCGTCCGTCCAGGTCTCTGCTAGATCGTTAATGGCCTGCAGTACGCGATTATTTGCATTCATCGTCAATTGATCCAAAAAAGGAGACCCAAACCTGGCATATTGCTGGACCTAAGGGGACAAATCTGCCTTTAGATGCATGTCATGTTAAAGTGCCATGGCCGTTGTGAATGCGAGTTCGCTGGTCGTTCTTGAGGGTGAATCATGTGCTTGTGCTTGTGGAAGGCTGCAACATCAAACAAGTGCATTTTAAAAGCCCCCTTGTGCAAGCCTCACAAACTAGACACGTTTGGCACCATCTTTTGGTCCTCTTTATCTGAATGCTATAGAGACCACAATCCTTTGTACAACAGAAGTTACCATAACCACACTTGCTTCATTATTTGTGCATCAGACGCCATTCATAACCATTTGTCAACACAGTGAAAATACTGCACGCACGCTTCATGCAGCCTGCACTTCTCCTACACAGCTGCTTGTTCCCTGTTTTCGCTGGAAACGTACCCCGTCCCGCACATGCAAGAAAGCAGCAGCAGAACCTAGACACACATTTGTTTCAGACTCTCGACCAAAGCAGTCCCGCATATTTTTCCCCTCAGACTGTCGGGAGCTTTGGCACGCATCAATCAAACAGAAAGAGCCCACACAGCTCGCTCTGCGTCTGTGTGCACACTGGTTACTATGGTACTATGGAGGTGGCGCTGATCCTACTCCTTTCCTCTCCACTTTTCGAACACCACTCATCGAGACTAAGACCCCTTAAAAATAAACTTTGCCTAGGTGGTCGTGTCAGTTCCTGTATATTATCTTTTTGTTCCGTTAAGGGCTCGGCGTCTGGCGTGCAAAAACCGACAAGACTAAGCCCTCCTTCGTGTCTTGTGCGCACACTGCTGAAGCGGTCCTGCATGCGTACCTGTTGTACTCTCAGGAGCTTTGGCACGCATCAACCAAACAGAGTTCACACACCCTTTTGTGCTGCATATTGAGTTTGATATTAGCTGTGGTGCGCATAAATTAACAACACAGTGCCCACACACCTTTCGTACTTTATCAAGGTGCTCCTGCATGTCCCCCTCGTACTGGTAGAACTTCAAGCTCGTGCTGTCTAGCAGCATCTGAGACATCTTGGCCCCTATCATGCGCCCGCCCGCCGTGTGTGCAAAGTTGAAGTTGTAGTAGTGGCAGATGAAGGTGGGAGGGTCGGAGGTGGCCAGGTCTGCCACCATACGCGCGTAGGTTATCCCCGGGCCATCCTGAAAATGGATTGCGAAAGGGGTGTGGTGTGGCTGATCACAAAGGCGCGCGGGATTAATGAAACTGGTCAAGGCGCGCATGAATAATACTGAAGTGTAAATATAAAACTTTGAGCATGGCAAATGAAGGTGATGCAGTGCAAAGGGAGTGTGGCAGAAAAGCTGACCAAGGCGCGGTTAACCATACAGAGGGGTGAAAGGGAAGCAGATGAAGGTGAGAAGGTACGTGGCACGGTATCAGCTGAGGCGACCCTTCCAACTTCCACCAATAAGTTGGGATAATTTGCTTGCAAGTTGCAAACCTTGTCTCGTATTGAACCTAATGTTTTAAGTAATTGTGGTGTATTCGTGTCTGTGAGGGTGAATGTGTGTGTACGTCTATATTCTGTGTAAGTGCAAGTGTTTAAAGGTATTTGGTACTTGCGATTGCGTCCATTTACAACATGCGTGTACATAAATTGTCATTTGTACCAAGTGTCTCAATTGCGTTTTTATGTGCAGATGCTCTCTCATGCGTCACCGGGCAGGTCAGGCACGCGAGGCTTTCTCACCTGCTCAGCAAGCTGACGCATTTCGCTCTTGCTGGCGTGCTCTGCTGCCTCAATGTGAGCGTCCTGCTCGTAGTCCCAGTGGTGCTACCACTTGACTATGAGCAGGACGCTCACATTGAGAGCGCATGTGTGTGCAAGTGGATGTGTGTGTGCATGCGTATATGTGTGTGTATGTTGTGCAAGTGAATGTGTGCGTGCATGCGTATATGTGTGTGCGTGTGCGTGTTGTGTGTGTTGTGTGTGCGTGTGTATGAGTGGTGTGTATGGATTTGCGTGTGTGTGCATGCGTGTCTGTGTGTGTGTGTGTGTGTATTTGTGTGCGTGTGTGTGTGTGTGTGTGTGTGTGTGTGTGTGTGTGTGTGTGTGTGTGTGTGTGTGTGTGTGTGTGCGTGCGTGTGCGCATTGTGTTTTGATGCGCAAGCGTGCAATAGACACAACAATGACCTCCCTCACCTCTGTCACAGCTGGTGGTGACAGGCTGTAAGTGCTCTTGAACCAGGCGATGTCTTCAGCCAGCGGTCCGGACCTTTCCAGGCCAGTGTTCCGGAAGGCAGCGTATTCGTCCCGCTCGGCCACGCACCGCTCCATAATGTCGTAAACGGCCTTAGACTCGATCAGGAAGCGCAGGTAGCCCTCACGGGTGGGCACGAAAGGGCGGGGGGGGGGCGCAGGTGCCTCTCCCTCCTTGGGCGACTGGTCCTTGGTGTGCAGCTTCATTGCTACCATCCTCATTTTGTTGATGAAGCCCTTCTCCCTGGCAAGAGGTGTGCAAAGAAGAGAGTGTGTGAGGGGAGGGGCTTGCACAAGTCTTTTGTCCTGCTCTCACTTCCAGCTTCACCCATTGGGCATACACCAGATGCCCTTATGTACAAAATGAATGCAGGAGTGTGTGTTGCGTTGTACAGGAGGGGTGCGTGTTTCAACAGGTGATATCGAGCGCTGTGCTTTGAGGGAACCCTGGGTTTCCACCATCTGCTCTGTCCCATCTGCTCCCACATAAATTTAACATACAATTCAGAAAGAAGGAACAACACTGAGGCAAAACTGTGCAGGTTACAGTTGCTAACGTGCGCGCATTTTCTGGAGGTGTCCCCTCCCCTCACCCCCTTCAACAACTGCAAATTTTTGCACAGCCACTGAACTAGTGACTAACTTCATGCAAGAGGTACAAGGAATAGGTTTGTGTGCACAGGCAATGTGTGCATGGCGTGCGCCTTTTGAGTGTGCGTGTTCGCGTGTCTGCGTGTACCAGCGCAAGCGCGTGTGAATGCATATATGCGTGCATGTTTGTGTGCAAATGCGTGTTGCGTGCGTGTATTTGTGCGCGTGTATTTGTGCGTGTGTTTTGTTAAGGCATTCAATGACACTCACTTCTCTGGCTTTATCCTCTTGCCATCCGCCCCCATTGGTTGCTCTGCTGTAGCGGGTCCAAACGCACGTACGCTCAGCTTGGCACATCTCCTAACCTGAGATCTCTGATGCGTGATGACTCTAGGTTTTTGGACTAATTGCCGTTGGAGCATCATGGCGAGTATGTATAAATTTTAATTTTACTGTGTGCTCTCTTGCGAACTTTAAGAGAAATTTGAGCCCTGCATTTCCGTCCATGAATCCTCAACTCAGGGAGTAGCGTCCTTATGGAGTGAGTAGTAAATAGCTGGTAATGCACACACACACGCACACACGCACACACACACACACACACACACACACACACACACACACACACACACACACACACACACACACACACACACACACAACACACACACACACA
>Ga0307942_1001370_pt1 | contig 19352 bp, 21 predicted proteins | sample OrgLakmetagen175_FD_201846 | JGI IMG/M metagenome (GOLD analysis project Ga0307942, IMG submission 201846) | Saline water microbial communities from Organic Lake, Antarctica - #175 | ecosystem: Environmental > Aquatic > Non-marine Saline and Alkaline > Saline | place: Antarctica: Organic Lake... | reverse complement strand
CCCCCCGCATCCGCGAGCACTTCATGAGGCAGAATCCCAGCGTAGGTGTAGCAGCATGCAAAGCTGACCCGGCAGGAATCCTCAGGGCGTAGTCGCAGCGCTCGCTAGCAATGGGAGAAATTGCCGATGCTAGCGCTCAGAGGGAGGAGCATGCAGGAAAAGAGAGGCACCTGCACAGGACTACAGCAAGCACATCAGCAGCAGCATCTACAGTCATTGGACACCTGCAGCAAGAGGGCAGTGACCAAGGCTTGTGTGGATGCGGCTGTTGCACAATTCATCTACGCTACAGGCACTACCTTCTGGGTTGTGGTAGCAATAAGCAAGTGATCATGCTACGTTCGGATGGGGTGGGAGTTCCTCTGGGGGACTCTAGAGGGCTTTGAAGTGCCTCTGGGGGGCTGTAGAGGGCCTGGGAGTGCTTCTGGGGGGCTCTGGGGGGCTTGTGGCTGCAATATTTGTTAAGTGCCCAAAATCGTATTATACGGAGCAATTTGAAAAATACCAGGGATGGGTCATACGGCGTAGGCGTATTATACGTCGTATCGTATTTATCACGTATTTAACCGTATTTTTTGAATTGCTCCGTTTAATTCGATTTTGGGCACTTAACGAATTTTGCAGCCACAAGCCCCCCAGAGCACCCCAGAAGCACTCCCAGGCCCTCTAGAGCACCCCAGAAGCACTCCCAGGCCCTCAGAACGTGTAGCATGATCACTTGCTTATTGCTACCACAACCCAGAAGGTGGTGCATGTAGCGTAGATGAATTGTGCAACAGCTGCATCCACACAAGCCTTGTCACTGCCCTCTTGCTGCAGGTGTCCAATGACTGTGTAGATGCTGCTGCTGATGTGCTTGCTGTAGTCCTGTGCAGGTGCCTCTCTTTTCCTGCATGCTCCTCCCTCTGAGCGCTAGCGTCGGCAATTTCTCCCATGCAAGCGCTGCGACTACGCCCTGAGGATTCCGGCCGGGTCAGCTTTGCATGCTGCTACACCTACGCCGGGATTCTGCCTAATGAAGTGCTCGCAGATGCGGGGGGCACCGCTGCTGCAATCTCGGAATGCTGGCATCTGGCATCGGCATCTCGTAAATCTGCTCCTTCGGTCCCATAACAACAACACGATGCCACTCAGGGCCTTTACCAGGAGGCATTATAATGTTCTGGAGGCTGGGGGGGCAATTTGGTGGTGGTTGGGGGGTGGTTGGTGCAAGCCCAGGGTACTCCCTAAAATAGCAAAAATACGTTTGCGTTTTATACGCGTATGTTGCGTATGTCGTATTAATGGCGTATTAATCGATATGGGACGTCTCAAAAGTCCGTATGACCCATCCCTGAAAAATACGGTTAAATACGTGATGAATACGATACGACGTATAATATGCCTACGCCGTATGACCCATCCCTGTATCTTACCAATAAAAAAGCAATCACCACCCCTATACCTATTACTTCAGTAAAACCCAGCATCCACCCTGTCTAAAAGGTGCTTTTGGAGCCCTGGGGGCTTGTGTGCGGCTACCTTTACCTCGATAACTGAAAGGTGGAAATGGTGGCTTTGACAAACAACCAAAGTTCAGGGATGGAAAATTATGTTGATAAAGCAACCTGAATATTTTAACGACTTGCATGTTCACATTCCTCTATTCTATTCAAACCACATTTCTGCCACCCTTCCCCCTCCATAGCAGTCACTGCCACTGTCACCCTCTTAAATTTTGTCGCTGTCACTGATGCTGTTGCTGCACGCCTTGCTTGTGCTGGGTGCTTGGGTGTGAGCTGCTTGGGTGCTAGCCCTGGTCTTGCGCGCTGTCTGCAGCAGCTGCTCCTCTGTCAGCCTTTCGCTGCCTTAGCTCAAGGGCAGCTGGGGCTGGGGGGGGAGGGGCAGGCGGAGCAGGGGGGCTCCCTGACCGCTCATCACTTTGCTGCTTTAAAATAAAAATCCTGCACTACTGTCCCTGAACCGCCATCCCTGAAAAATTTACATAGTAAACCACGTTCTCAGAGTAGTACCTCACGGCCACCCCCAAAAATGTTAATTAGGGGCGGTGATATACTTTATGTCCGGTAGCCAAATAATGAGCGTAACGTCAAAATTTAATTCTCATGAGTATAGTAATTTTATTGTTGGCCACTAAGCAAGACCACGGCGACCCTTTAATAAAACTTTGGTGCTATAAGCTTAATTGTTACCGCTCTCATCTAATGTGCGTGAACTATGTGAGCAAAAGGTACCCACCTAAGATTGGTTAATATTTTTGGGGGTGAACAAGTGTGCCACTTGCAAGTGAAGATATTTAGATTTCAACGATGCAATTTTCACTTGATAGTTTTACCAATTGCTTTCCGATTAAAAAAACAACAATTCCCCACCACTATAAGATATTGACCAACTTAGGCAGCTTACACCTCCTTATTTGAGCCTCAATTGTTATTGTTTGAGCCTCGATTGTTCATTGTTTTTGCCGTGCCCGCAGGACATGATGAAGTCGTGTGCTTCCAAATGTGGGGAAGAGTTTGAGGGAAAGATGCCCAAGCTTAAGCAGGACATTGTGAAGCAGCTACAAAAGCTGTAGATAATAGCTTGGGTTAAACGCTTATTTGGTCCTGATGATAACGATATTTGCTGCAGTGTGTAGTGTCACACACCCTAGCTGCAGCGCACTGTGTACTGCAGCAGCTTTGCGCGTTAATCTAATTAGCGATTAAGTTGAATACAACAGTAGTTTAGCTACTAGTGGTTTACCAAACGATTGACATCCCTTGGTTTTTTGCTTCTACTCTTAACACCTGTCAATCATTGCCTTGAGCACACACACAATTGGTCGGATTCCCACCACACTTCACACAGGCCTCTCCAGGCTCACCCAGGCCACCCCACGGGCTGAAACTCGACATTGGCTACTAATTAAAACTCATACCGCACCAAATGAATGCTGTGACCCTGGGGTGCGGTGTGTGAAGTGTTAGAGACAAGTTTTGTTTTGGGGGAACCCAGACCTCCTCCCCGGGCCCACCCAGGGCACCTCCCGGGCTGAGACTTGACATAGGCTCCTAACCAAAATCTTTACCGAGGCAGATGAATTCTGGGACCCTGGGGTGCCGTGTGTAAAGTTTTAGAGACAAGTTTATGTTTGGAAGCTCCAAGAAGCTGCCCAGGATTCCTCAGCCAGGCCCCCGGACCACTTAGTAATGATGCAGCACCCATTAGCACACTTTCCTGGCTGCGGATGCTGTGTCAGGGGCCCGGGAGTGTTCCGGTTGCGAAATTCACGGTCGATTAAGCAAGCAGAATCAAGTAATATATAATTAAATATACTCAGATGTTGATGACGCGCGAAAGTTTGCTTGGACGGGACTCTTAAGAACACGGTCTATGTTGGCTTGGACTGTTTGCGGGGCATGGAGTGCAAGCGTAAAATGCAGGTGCTTGCCGTGCACTCTGTGTAGCTGAGTTCAGACATCGTGGCCAGCCCGAGCACCTGCCCTCCCAACAGACCTGTCTGTGGAACAGACCTGTCTGTGTGGCAGGAGCAGCACATCCTCACGCCTGTTACAACAAACTGACTTTTATTTCAAACGGAGATACCGGTATTGGCTGGGTGTCTGACTGTGATAAAAATCCAACTTACACATAACCAACAATCTGCCAGTGTCCCGATTGATTTTATTGGAACCCTAGGACACGAAATGCTTACAAAAACCCAAGTAATACGCATTGATATGCTGTTGTAATGTGTTATTGAATGAGCTATGTGATGGGGTGTAAATTATGGATGGCTTCAAGCAATCTTCACCTGTGGGTTCTCTCCCTGTAGCCTGGGACACCTCAGAGGAAAAGTGTACAAACCTGGAGCACTCTAGACGATGCGAAAGGATAAAGAGGCATTGGAGGAGAACAAATGGGTGCGAAAACAAGCTAGAACCCTGTCACACGCACACACGCACACACGCACACACAAACACACACACACACACACAAACAGACAAACACACACACACGCACACGCACACGCACACGCACACGCACACGCACACGCACACGCACACGCACAGATACACACACACAAACACACACACACAGACACACACACACGCACACACACACACACACACATACATTTGCCTTGCCCCTACAGTCACCCTTTTGTAGTATCTACCGAGACTGAAGTGACGCACAGGCCTTTTGATAGTTGTGGACAATTTAGAGAAGCTGTTGGCTCGTGCTCGCCCGGATTGAACCCACCTTCCTTGCAGGTTTGATAAGGCACGCAAGTCGCTTAGTTGTGATTGCATTATACGAAATAATCTGTTCAGCGGCAGAAGGTCTGACGGTTCCATTCAATGCCTGCCCACCTCTCGTTATTAACAATGTCGTATCATTGACTTTGGCGCACAGTTTGGTAGAACGACAGCTGCTTTGTTTCATTGTACAACACCATGGCGACATCATGCAAGCATGGAATTCGATCAGACTTTGTGAGTGCACAAAGTGTGGTATACATCCCAACGTATACTTACTTGAGCATCATACACAAACTGCAACACTGCACACACTACTGTGGCTTGCAGACAGACGTGGACCAGCAGCAGCTGGAGCAGTTCATCTCAATCACGTCAGAGCTGGCGCAGAATATGCAAGGTGGGTGATGGGGTCATGCCTTCAGAGTTTTAGTTTTACGTGTTAATTGTTTTTCCTTTTTTATTGGTCAGCATAAGGCAGCACAGTGGAGTTTGCTCTAACTTTGTTATAATAATTGGTTGAAATAGGTGAAACGCAACCTTGTTTTAATACACCTTGTACTTTGTAAACAATATCTGTGCCCAACCAGAACCAATGCCTCTGTAGAATGCAAGACAGGGCTCGTCTGACTTATGAATTTAGATTTGTCGACGCCGTAAAAAAAAAAAATTGTGTAGTCAAAGTTTGAATAACGTTCCGGTTCTCTCAGGCAGAACTGCTTTCCAGCTTGTATCTACAATGGAAATTCCTACGCGCACTCCTGCAATCGTCACGAATACAGTCAAAAGTATGGCTTTAACACTCATAAGTCCAATGTCCAACCTGCAAAAGGCACGGCCCACTTACTTTTAGTGCTTAAAGGAGTGGGTCTTACAGCGTAATTTTAGAATTATAAGTTATTTATGGCCATGCCCTGTCACTTGTGCATGCCTTCAGAAGCAAGGCCCAAACCAGAAGAGCAGCCGGCGGCCAGCTTTCTTGCCAGGTGGTTTGGCAAAAGACCAGGTAACATTCGGTCAGGGCTTAGTATGTGCACCAGCATGTTAAATGATATTTAGTTGTGGACCTGCGCTCTGATTGTTGGCAAGTCACGTTTCTTGTGCACATTACAACAGAGTGTGGAATTGCTCTTGCCATGATCGACTTTCCATCGATCCCAATGTTAAGGCCCAGGCATACTTGTTCAAAAGGTGTCTGAAATAATGCTCTCAACAAGCAACGCTCAGCAGTCTTTCTCGATGTAAGTTGTCAGATTTTCCCCTCACTTGCAGATTTACCCCCGCAAGCAAATAATCCCCCGTCTGTGGCTGGGAATTCATCAGCAGGAGAATGTAGCAGCAAACTGTTCTCACAGTTTGCCTTTCCGACTCAGGAGGTTTAGGAACAAAGTCTTAACCATCCATACGGAGAGCGTTGTGTTTCCCGTGTCCGTTGCGTTCCTCATTAGTAGGATGAATAATCAATTTTACTCTGCACCAATGAATGATAAGAATTTAGTGATGCCAACTGTGCGAAAGTTGAGTGTACAATGGTTACAATGGGGGGTGACCTTCAGCCAGGTTGTTTGGCTGATCGGCTGCTGACTGGTCGGCCAGCCACAAATAAATCCATAAGCTCAGAAAGAAAAAGGAAAAGTCTATTGTTCTGCTGAGTAAGGAAATCATGAACAAGTTGGTTGTTGACCTGTTGCAGCAAAAAGGGTTTAAAGTTGAGTGTCGAGTAGTCAAGCATCGGTAAGGGTTTAATATATACAAATAATCAGAACGCGCCCTTTCCGAGAGCTCGGAAATTATGATGTTAGTAGGTTTTCGAAGTTGCAGTGGTCCAGTTTAAAGTTTTTCGTCTACAATTTCGGATGGGAGAGGTGAGCAGCACTCGTACACACACACACACACACACACACACACAACACAACACACACACACACGCACACGCACACACATACGCACACACACACATACACACATACATACACACACATACACACACACTCACTCACTCACACACACATACACACACAAACACACGCACGTGCGCACACGCACACACAACACACACACACACACACAACACAACACACATGCACACGCACACACACATATACACACACACACGCACGTGCACACACACACACACACACATGCACACGCACAACACAACACACATACACACACACTCACTCACTCACACACACGCATACACACACAAACACCCGCGCGCGCGCACACACACACACACACACACACACACACACACACACACACACACACACACACACACACACACACACAAACGCACACCTCCGTCCAGTTGTGCCTACCCTTTTTACTCAATCCACTGTGATTGATTCCCTCTCTGATTCACTCACTGTTCAGAGGACGCTAGTCTTGAACTGCTGGTCAGGCCCCAGATGTGTGAGCACCTCCCTTCTCTATGCGTTTTCCATGCGAGAGGACACAGAGGTATAGGAAAATGTTTAATGTAGTGGCTGGTAAAGTCTTTATTGTAGTGGCTGGCAGCAGTTCTCTATCTTGAAGGTGCAGCGAAAAAGCTTCTACTGGTCTATTGCAGTGGTCCTACATGCTAGTCATAAACTTACTTGCACACACACACACTCACACACACACACTCTCACACACACACAAATACACACGCACACGCACGCGTATACGCACACGCACACGCATACCTCGCGTACCTCTTGTGGAAATGCTTCGGTGAAAAAGGTCCAGTGAACATTTGTCATTACCAAACAAATATCCCCCAATTAGGTTCTGGATGAGCCCCTGTACGCCAGTTACTTAAAACGGACTGGGCTGGACCACCCAGGAAGGGAGGAGGTGTGGCTTTCTAGTGTATGATGTAATGCATGTAGGGTTGGCCAAAACCATACATACATACGTATATACGATGTATAAACGGTGTATAGGTAAACGGTATTTTTAGCAGGGAAATCAACATACATACGGTCATATACAGTGTACATATATGGTTCCGGCCAACCCTAATTACATGTGATGCAATACGTATGATGCGCTGCTGTACTAAGGTGTCTGTTCCTTCCCTGCTTCATTGCCCCTTTTCCAATGGACCTGTCTGCCTCCTGTAAGCCTGGATCTGGGTGCACTTGAACGCACATCCTCACAAATCCGAGCAATGGTAGTTCATCGACCTTGGCCTTAAACTTGCCTGCAGTGGGGCAAGTGATGTGTAATGTGTGAAGCTTATGGATGCGCAGATTACAGCTTTTTTGGGCTATGAAAGCTACGCAACTCAACTGCCCCCCACATTAGGTATCCAAGTAAACGGATCCCCTTTCTTACCCAGATCCCCTTTCTTACCCAGTGGCTTCAAACACACACACACACACATACACATGACACAAAACTTTTGCCTTTTTGGTAAAAAAACTATAAACAAAGCATAGAAAAGGCAGAGGCAAAAACACTGTGTTGGCGTGCTTTTATAGAAATTAAAGGATATTACACACATCATAGGACATATATAAATATACATAACTTTGTGTGTTGCTCCATTCTGGCAGGTTCTGAGCAGCCAGGACACTGATGGGGACGCTGTCATGGACCGTATATTCTCTGGCCCACACATGAAGCCAATCCTATACGCAAAGGTGTGCTCACCGCACCGGATTGGTGTGGAAACAGGCAATCCACGCTACGGCAGTGGTGTTGCGTGAACGAAGAGAGGACTAACAGCAAAGCAAGGTGCAGCGGCATTCTATCGTAGCTCCCTAAGTGCGTGATGTGCAACTCTCAAGGCAGCATATAAAAATGTTACAGTCAACTTACGACAAAAATGTTGGACTAAGTGTTTGACAAAAATGGACAAAAAATGGGACAAAAATGGACAGAAAGATGTACTCCCTGCTTGCTACTTGTAATACAGTGCACTTCACTTTCTCTCCTACGTGCCTTGATTACTCGTTTAGTTAATTTTGGATTACAAAGGCCTCCAGCCTGGCGCGGCTGCTCAATTAATAAATATTCCCAAACAAATCAATCAGAAAGAACAACAGTTGCATTAATAATCACCCTTGTCCTCCCCCTTCTTGCCTACCTGATCTCACACACAGCAAATAGGGAAGCACAAAGTCGGCTGCTCGTCAGCTGTGTTTGGCAAGGGCAAGCACATCATCCTAGTGAGGGATCCTGCCAGGTAACGCTCACGTGCTTATTTTCAGCTGCTATGCGTTACTTGCTATAAAATAGTCGCTTCCAGCGTAGTCTTTCTCTTTTTCCTTCTGTAGACACCGTGTATATTATGTATTCGTTCTGTTTAATTCCTAAACACGGAGTCGCAACGCAGATCGTGATTACATAACAAAGTACATTTATGGCCTTGCACATCCATAGTAAAATTCCTTGCGGATGAAAGGAAATAAAGATTAGCCGGCACTGAGACACCACTCCTCATATCAGGAAAGGAAAAGGAGCAATTTCGGTACCAAGTTCTGTAAGACACCTCCACCAGCATACAGGAATCAATGGGATTCAATGGGTTGCCTTGTACTTGTGTCTTTGTTTCTATTTTTGTGCGGTGCAGTCCACCCAAGCAGCAATTTGCCACTGCTTCACAGGAAGTATTACTGCCTCAAAGGGGTTCAGGAACCCAGACACTGTTGGTTACTTGTATTTTTTGTACTACAGAGGGAGGGATGGGTAAACCCATTTTCTTTGTGGATTTGGAATGTACATTCTGTCTTTTTTTATTAGGCAGGAAGTTACGTGTATACCAACCTCTCATGTTTTTTATCATACCGTACCTTTGTGGACTCATCCCGCACCCCCAAAATAAATATTTTATTGGACTTCATCCCGCACCCCAAGAATAATTATTTTGTCCCCTCCCCGCATCAACCCCGCAGGGTTTCTGACCCAGTTTAGCTTACCAGACAGTTTAGATGCCACAAAAGGTCAAAAACAAAATCACCAGTCAGTTGCATGCTTGTTTGCATGTCAGTTTACTATCTCCAATTAATCCTCTCTGTTCTACTACCCCTTTGCTGCCCCCCCCTCTTTTCTGCTCCCTTTTCCTCTGCTGCTGCTCTTATCCTCCATCGCAGTCGCTGTTGCAGTTGCTGTCCTCATTGCACGCGCTCTCCTCATTGCACTCGCTCTCCTCGTTGCACTCGCTCTCCTCGCTGCTGCTGTTGCGTGCTGTGCTTGTGCTTGCACCAGCTGATGGTGCTGCTTGGGTACGAGCAGCCTTGGTGCGTGACCTTGATTTGTGCACCAGCTGCCTCAGGGGCGTCTCGCTCATCACCGGCAGCGACCAAACACTTATTTAAACCTATCCTGCGTCAACCCCGCAGGATTAAAAACAAACGTTACCGCACTCACCCCGCAGGGCAAAAAACAATATTTATGCGGGGTGATATCGAAAAGATACGGACACAAAAGCTTCACTCATTATACAATGTGTGTTGTCTAACCCTACAGTTTCCCAACGTATGACGTTTGCACAACAGCACGCACGCGCGCGCATACACACACACACACACAAATACACACGTACACATGCAAGGGTGCTGGCAAGCTGGTCGGAAGTCAGTCCGCCTTCTCAGCAGGAGCTTGGATACACGGCCCTGCTTGAGATTGTGTCAGAGTTGCGTCAACGAGGGTAGGTCTACCCGCAATTTCTCTGCAGCCAAGTATCAGATTTATTTGGGCTTTGGGCTAAGACTTGCAACATTGAAACACGTGCGTATAGAAGCACACTTCTTGCTACCTTACCTCTACAAAATAGTTGGGGATTGGAGGATGCTACCAACAAGAGTTCTAAGCATGTGCAGCTGGTCTTTTATCGTCTTATTCTTGAGATCACACATGCTCACACAATTTCATTTCTTCCTCCACATTCCCAGCAAGGAGGTCATACTTGTGCTGTCGGATTCCTTGATTGATGACCCTGAGGTCACATTGCGGCTTCTCTGTCAAAAGGTGATTTGGCGGTCGAGCTAACGTTAACGGTATCGCAATTTGCAATTTTAATGTGGATACCTCCCTTAATTGTAAATTATTGTAGGGTTTGAATTTTGATGCCTCTCTTTGCTCCTTGGTTAAATGCTGAAAGCATTGCCCATGTCAGTCTAACAATGTGAATGGTATGCAGCTGTCAAGTTTCGACTTGTGTGTGTGCACGTGCACGTGTTGGTAGTAGCTTTGCTCGAACCCAATTTCCATTCATCTCTTCCTTTTTACCTGTTTTCCTTACAGCACACATACGCTTGTAACGATATGCGTAGCAGAGACAGAGTACGGCTTACAATGCAGGAAATGGCCCTCATTTTGTTGGTTGTTTCTGTACACTCTGTCCATAGGTTAGGCAGGACTCTGGTGACAGTTTGAGCAATGGTTTGAAGCCCACCCTAATACTTATCATTTGGCGATGCACTTTTATTGCCTTATGCTCTCCGCAATGTGCAGCTGGATATCCCCTTTTCTCCTAAGATGCTGGCATGGCCAGCTGGGCCCAAACCTTTTGACGGCAGCTGGGCGCAATACTGGTATGGCGGCACCCATGCAAGCACAGGTGCGTTCTATACGTTTGCATTGTGAGATGGCGGTGGATTGTTTACAAGTCCGGGTCACAACTGCTAAGGAATTAGGTCCTCACACAACTGCCCAGAAAAGGGGACAAATATAAGTATGTATACACATATACATGTAAAGGTATTTAAATAAGTAGAAAGGTAGGAACAATTAAACCCAAACTAAGGAGGAATAGCAGTTGTGAGGATTAAGTAAATAAAAAGATGGAGAAACTGGAGAGGAACACAGATAGAAAGCAAGAGTGATATGAGAGATATCACTTTGCTTCACTTCAAGAACTAGAGTTCAAGTGTTACACACTGAACCCAGCAGTTTCCAAGCAGGGATGTGATTTTCATGCAAATTTTAGAGATCCACACTTCCTAACGTGCCTACCTAAAATCTGGAGCAGGATTGTGAAGCAAGTCGAGGAAGGAGAGAAACAACTTTGTACGCCTAGCTCAGTCACAGGCTTTTTGTTTAGCTTTGCAATGCACGTACACTTCTTTTAGTTTATGCAAAGCGTAGGACGTTTTTAGGCGTGTTGAATAAAAACTGATGCAATGAAGCCTAACAAAGTTATCATGCCTTGTGATTACTAAAATATGCCCGGCCTTAAACAAACGCATAGCACGCAAATGCAGGGACATAAAACAGTTTGCAACGCATGTCCGCACTTCTAGATTGCGTTCAAAGTAAAGGGATTTTTGGGGAGGTGTGAGAATAAAATTCATGCCTTGAGGCCTATTAAGTTTGTTCCTTTATGTCTTCAAAAAAGTGCTCGGTTTTGTGTTGATGACACAAAGCATACTCAAAACCTAAGAACTGAGGCACCTTGCGGTATCATGTCAGGAAAGGGCCAAGGAATATTTTGCTGTGCTCGTTTTTATCGATCTTCTTGAAAGTGCTACCTGTCTTCCTTACGCTGTTCTGCCAACCCGGACAGGCTCTCTGTTTGTTGTTACATTGCAAGTGAATGTAAACCCACACTGTACAGGCTTTTCTGCGGATGCCCAGAAAAAGGCAACCCTTAACCTATCTGCAATTCCCAAGGACATGCGCCCCATGCTAGCAGAGTGCTCTGCAATCTACCAGCTCCTTCTTCCCATGGCCTTACGCCCTTTATCGGTTGAAAAAAAGGTATGATTATGAATTGGTGCATATTGTTGCCTCTAAACCCCCCAAACCCCCCCTTCCCCTCTCTCTCTCTCTCTCTCTCTCTCTCTCTCTCTCTCCCTCTTCTTTCTTCTTTCTTCTTTCTTCTCTCGAATCAATCCCTTTCTTCTCTAGAGTCAAAATTATTTATTCACGCGTGCTGGGGCCATACACTCCCGTGGGTCTGCTCATTTTGTGCTCTGTCACTCTCCAAATCACACATATATATACACACAGACACACAAACATCACACATTAAATTACATTTCTTTCTTTCTCCGTGTCTGTTTTAGTTTGTACGCCTCTCCTTGTTTGCGTGCTAATGAGGTACACAGCTTAGATACGTGCATTGCTTTGGCAACAGTCTTTACAACTCTGGCAGCAAATTGCAGAAGTTTGATGGCACTTTAATAAGAGCTTCACAGTTAATTTCAGGCATGAAAGGTAGAAAGAAGTGTAATATCTTCGCTTTGCTCTTCCGCTGTTTGTACCATTTTACGCCCCCAAAAAGAACGGAAATGTTTTCTTTGCCTGCAGGCTGTAGAAATTGAGCAAGACAGCAGTTTGCAAGGCAGCAGGAATAAAGGGGGGACTCACAGCTATGCAGGCGACGCCAGAAATGATGACGTGTTTATTGGCATCAGGGACGGGGTGTCCGGGAGGTTTGATCTGGTGCGGATCTGGTACTGGTTGGTGTTTGGGTTGCGTAAGGTGTAAGGTAAAATGCCACTGGTAGTGGCATGATATTAGGTGGAGGGCACGAGGTGTTTGCGCACGGCATGATATTGCGCACGGCATGATATTGCACACGCCATGAAATTGCACACGGCATGATATTGCACACGGCATGATGATACACACGGCATGATGATACACACGGCATGATATTGCACACGGCATGATAATACAAACAGCATGATATAAGTTGGAGGGCACGAGGTGTTTGCACACGGATGATGAGAACACGGTGTTTGTGCGGTGTGTCATTGTGTACAGGGGATAACGAGGCAGGGCTTGAGATTGCGATGAAAGTACTACACACACGCACACATACACCTCAATACTGGTGGTTGTGGTACAGCCAGCACAACTCACATGCTGCTCAAAATGCTGTTGAGGAATCCTGCTCCCCTTTTTTTACAAAATGCAAAGCAAAGAGGCAGCAACAGGTGTGAAGTCCTACAGGCCCCTTGTACTGTTATTCATTTTGCATCTGAATGAGTTTGCACCACAATGACAGTTGCGCTCTTCCAATGATCGATTTTAATCTGGCACCTTGTGTCATGCGTGCAAAGAATAGGAAATTTAATAATTTTGGCTCTGGGTGCTCCGTTCCATGCAGGTCTGGCGTCCCCATGCACGTATCTCAGTCCTGGACTCCGGCTACATGCTTGTGAGTTGCCCTCAGTTGCTCTGTGTCAAGTGTCAAAAAAGTGTCGAGGAAACCATCCCTCTCTGGGCTGCCATGTCTTTCCTCTCCTACACTATTTACGAGGCAGCTCAGAGTTTCAGCAGTGATGTTCTATTCCCCAGTCTGTGCTTAGCCTCGCATTACGGCTGTGCTTATACGCCTTGAGTTAAGAGCGCTTGCACTTATGGGAGTTACAACAGACCTCTCTTCAAATCTTGAGCTGCACGCTTAAATCTGTCTTAAGAATTTATCAAGAATTTCTATCTTTTTGCAATCTTAGACCTGGCTACATCAGCGCAGCCCTAAATCGAACAGCCACACTGAATAAAAGAGGCATTAGCTGGAGGTGCAAGCTAATAGATATCTTTGTCACTGTGAAGGTGATGATGAAATTTGCAAGTGCGCTATCAACCGGCCTGCTACTTCTGGACACACACACACACACACACACACACACACATGCAGGGTGACGGAGTGTGGGAGGGGTTGAGACTTCAGTCGGGAGTGGTTTTGTTTGCTGCAGGTAAAATCAAGGTCGTGTGATATGAGTCTCACAGGCTGGTACGTAGCAGCGGCATAGCTAAGGGGGCAGAAATAAACTCCAGGATAATGGCATTTTAGGGGGGGGATGTAACGTGAGAGCAGCCATCAAGCGTCAGTCGGTATGCACATGAAATCTTCCAATAAAACACTGATTTTGCAACACAGCACACTTTTGAACAGAAATTGGACTTTCAGAGAACATACAAAACCCTGAGCTCCACTGTATTGCCATCACATTTTGATGCAGAGCACTTGGCCAAACTGTACGAGGGTGCCCTAGCGATTGATATGGACATAGGGCTGAACGCCTCCGAGCTCCTAGACCTTGTGTACCAGGTAACGTTGTTGCAACTACAGAGACACAGGTGTCAAAGTCATGTGTCAATCGCGCAACAATCTAAAGCCGGTGCACCTGAAATGAGGAGCAGTCATACACCTTTGCTGAAAAGAACAACACTCAGGCTATACAAGCAGGCTGCCGTTCATGTCGCTTGCCCCCCCCCCCCCCTACTCACCTCTGAGTTGGTTAACTGTGACGGGCACCTTGAAATGATTGCTACCGTTCATGTCACCTGCTCCTCACCTCTGCTCCCCTTTTGAGTGGGTTAACTGTGAGTCACGATTGTGACGGACACCATGGAATGATTGCTGCTGTTCATGTCACTTGCTCCTCACCTCTGCTAGATTAAACGAAATAATTATTGTATTTTTATTGTATTATCTCGCTACCGGTCATGTCACACGCTCCTCACCTCTGCTCACCTCCTTTATTTTTTCGGTGAGTTCCAAATGGGTTACCTGTGATGGGCACCATGAAATCGTTGCCATTGGACAGTGAGCAGCTATGTTTCAATCATGTGCACCTTTTGCTTTTCACAGACAGTGGACGCGAATGGGATGTCAGAAGCGTCAGGTGTGTATGGACCTTACAGGATGTGATTTTATAAATATCACTAGTTAAATGTGCAGTATATAGCACATAGGGATGTTGGAAGTGTCAGGTACATGATTATAATTATCCATATAATATACATATGTTGTAGGGTGAATTCCATAAAGCACTTCAGTACTTCTTATTTTGGTTGGTAATACAGCTCAGAAGGCGTAGTTGGTAAACATATTGTTATTGGATAGGTTTGATTAGGTCAAATCTGACAGCAAAGCGTCATGTAGCGTCATGAGTGTGCTGCGGCAATATCTGACTTTCGTTCACTTGTGCAGGTGTACACATCCGCCTGATGGTCACCAGGGGACTTAAGCCCACTCCCTACCAGGCAAGTTCATAAGAATGCTGGTGCGGTTCAGCTCATACAAGCTTAAAACCTTTTGAGCTCACTGCAAATGTGCGCCCCATCGTCCTTTGCGGTTCAGCTATTACCCACTGCTTTTATCGCAATTTACCTTGTGACCACATGATCGGACAGGAGCTTCTCTCAGACAGAGAAACCTCAATCCCTCTGATGGCGTTGTTTTACTACCTGCCAATGTGTTGCAGTATGATCATAAAGCACACAAGAGCTGCTTTTTATTTTGCATGTCTACGCAGAGTCCCTACGTCACCATTGGGCAACCTACCATCGTCATCATTCCAGAATACAAGGTAAGTTACTTGTTTTTTTTCTGCCTTGTGAATAAAATAACTACAGAGGGTACAAGGTGGGCAGCATGGACATTTGGATGGAGGTTTGAGAAAATCAATTGAGGTTCCTATTCCTATGATGTGGTATTGCTGTCACGTGCGCTTGCTTGTTGATTTCAACACATCAGCGCTCTTAGGATCTTAGGATGCAAAGTTTGAGATCAGGCCTGGGGAGTAAGGCTTAAGTGAATTCAAAGGAGATGGCCTTGCACACAAGGAGTTGAGTAGTTAACCTTAACCAATTAGGTGGTTGCGTGGTACACGTTTGTATTTCCAGGAGGCAAGCCCGGCTTTGGCACAGCAGGGCCTCAGTTTGCACACCTGCAGCGTTAGGCGAGGGCCTCCCGATGTACAGGATCCTGCCCTGAACAGCCACTCCAAGCTGAACTGCATCCTGGGCTGCATCCAGGTGGAGCTGACTTGGGTTTAGGTATATGGACGACAGGGGCTTGATTTGAGCTAGGGGTTCACATGGGGTTTGCAAAGGGGTAAAGTGACATCCAATCTGTGACAGGCTGTACATCCAGGATGACCTGATTCGGTAGATGGTTGAAGGAGGCCTTAATAAAAAGCTTAAAACAGCATGATTGATGATCAATATAACATGATCAGGGATGAGACGAGTAGTTTGCAAGGGTGTCGTGCGCTTGGCATGAATGCAGCCATCAGAAATTCGCCTAGAAAGACCACAAGAATAGGCATGCTTGAAATGTAGGGTTGGCCGGAACCATACATGTGATGTATGCATGGTGTATATACATACGGTATTGTAGCAGGCAGATTTATATATGCACGGTCATGTATGGTGTGTGTATATGTTTCTGGCCAGCCCTTTTAAAATGACGACGTCCATGCTGCACACATGCCAAAGTGGCAAGACCAGAGACCTGTTGGTACTGTTTGTCCATATCTGTGTTTTAGGATGATGCTTATTACTAATTTAGACATGAGATCACGTGAAGCTCAGACCCTCTCATTCGACATGCAGTCCATTTGAGACTGAACCACACAGACCAACATCTCTATTACATGTTGTTGTGGCTCTTTTGCTCTGTACACACGCAAACATACACACACTGTCTATTACATGTCGTTGTGGCTCTTTTGCTCTGTACACACACACACACTGTCTATTACATGTCGTTGTGGCTCTTTTGCTCTGTAAAGGCACACTATGCTGGGGCACATGAATCTTTGATGCTGGATCCCCATGGATTTGTGGTGCGTGCCACTTTGGGCCCTTTATTTTAATGCTTTTACAGAGGCAGTTAAGAGAGCAACCACATATGCACCCTTTCCTTCTATATATACTTGTTTTGACTATGACCATTGTCTAGACAATGCCTTGTTATTAAGCTGTAAAAAAGCAAAAGACATTTTCAACTACTTAACACTGAAGCAATACAACTGATAGCTATTAGCGCACACAGATCACTAAACATCACTTGACATAAAACCCCATGCACACACACATACAGGCCACGTGCAATAGTACAAATTTCTTCATTGTACGATCTGGTGAAGTCTGGTGCCCCACAGGTGCGCATTTTCAAAGGAAGTAGCAGCTGTCGAGGTGGTTGGACGAGGTGAAAGAAGCGCTGTGCTTGTCTACCAGGTTCCACACCGTAGATGATAACAGTTGAATGCAGGCACGTGTTTTTCTTGACAATGCGCAGGCAAGTATCAAATGCGAGGAATTACCAGGGGCAACATTCTGAAGATTTGTGCCAATGCTGGCATTCCTTACCGAGAAACAGACATTGGACTCACTCAGGTGACACATGTTGTCTTTGGTACCTTTTTGTTTCACAGCTTCAGTAGAAAATAATGAGTGGCATGCAGGCAGCAAAAAGTACTCCTCGTCTTAGTAAAGAAGACCCCAACCATGAAATGCATGCGGGATACTTGCAGGTCTACTCAGCAGATGAGTGTTTCTTAACAGGCACATTTTCAGGCCTAATCCCTGTGCGACAGGTAAGCCGAGTGAGCCATCCCAGGTTGAATGCCTTAGGAGTTCATATTTATATTTAAAGAACAATCCCATGCCATGCCAAGGCAATCTCTCGCTTCCTGCCTTGCTCCATGTGTCATTTCAAGCCTTGCACTTCCCGTTGTACATGTTCCAATCCTGTTTGTGTCACAATTAGGTGGACGGCTGCATAATTGGCACAGCAAGAGCAGCGTATGAAGGCAGGAGGGGGAAAGAGCCGTGGGCCATGGGGCCTGTCACGCAACACCTCCTGAGTTTGTACCAAAAATTAAAGGATTGCGAAGTGCAAAAGGGCAGGAGCCTTGGGCCCCATCTTTAAAAGGAGTGATGAATGCGCATGAAGAAAGGCTTTTGTATACTAATCCAGCCTAGTAATATATGCTCATATACCCTGATTTACTTGAAGTATTGGCAAATGAGAGGTGCAGTTATACCAGCTACCTTCTGCACTTAATGCCACTGTGCCTAAATCCCTGAAGCGCATACCTTTTTGATTGTTCAATGTTGCCTTCATTCACAAGGTCTCAAAAAGTAAGGGGCTGGCAACTAAACGAAGCACAAAATAGAAAGAAGGAAAAAGGCGACGCAATTGATCCAGTTAGTGTGAACACCACCGCCATGAGTTAGCAGGGAAGGATGCTGTGTTTTGCACTGTGTTCGCATTATCAGCAGTGGGCATACAACATCCCACCTGAGCACAGAGGAGGCGACCTGCATACCACCAGGAATATTACCAAGATGTTTCTGAAGTTTTATTTAGTGTCTCGTCTGTATGATTGTTATTTTGCGGATCTGATGATGGCATGTAAGCGTAGTTCTCTCATGCGTGCTGTGGCACACATACCTTTCACTTCAATGTGTGGTAAGGTAAGGTAAGGTTATAGCGATGTGTGGGAAATCATTTTGTGTTGCTGCTGTAGATGGAGCCTGTTGCTCCTAGCAGAATGGTGGCTGCGGAGGGTTTAAATCTGTGCTGTCAGACAGAAATAGGTTTTATCTCCAGCCGTCCGGATGCTGTACTGTTTGCCCCCATTTCCGTGAAAACAAAAAAGCAACAGACTAGCAATGAAGGGGGGCGGGTTCTTAGGAGTGGCAGGGGGCAGCTGAGAGAGACCGGAAGCACCTCAGCAGCACCGCCAGCCATTAGCAGATCCACTTTCTCCAGACAGCACCGACCCAAAGATCACAGCATTATTCAACATGAACTTCACCTCATCGAGGTCAAGTACTGTAAGGATACTCGACCGCAGAACCAGCTGAGCGCTGAGCAGGAACAGCATAAAGGCCTCTGCTCCACCCTTCAAGGAGCCTTCGTTACCCTCCACACCATCCTTTTGGGAGTGGATGGCATATACAACAATCACACGCTGGAGCCTTTTAAGGAGCTGGGTCTTGATTCTAGAGAATAGTAGATCCGTGCTACCAAGCTTCATGTTGCTTCATCCTGTCAATTACGCTGCCAAATTGTCCATACCAGTCGTGCCCTTTCCAATGCTATTATCAACTGTCATCAGAAGCCGGTTTCTGGTCAAGCCTGCAACCCTCCTGATCCCCATTGCTTTTCTCCTTTTTTGGTGGAGTTGTACGGTACCCACTTAAGTGGCTCGTTTCCCTTAATTAATGAGGGGGGCGATGTATGAGCACCTCCGCGTGGTGCCCCCTGGAAAACGCCTTCGTGTGCCTTCGTGCACACGACCGGAAATACTCGGGAGCGGCTAAGACTCATACGGCGGAGCAACACGGCAGCCCTCAGCGTGGTAGCCGTGTAGCCGTGGCAGCCACAACCAGGGCCCGGCTGTAGCTTGCGACCTGCTCCTGGCG
>Ga0307942_1001366_pt1:2500-19389 | contig 19389 bp, 18 predicted proteins | sample OrgLakmetagen175_FD_201846 | JGI IMG/M metagenome (GOLD analysis project Ga0307942, IMG submission 201846) | Saline water microbial communities from Organic Lake, Antarctica - #175 | ecosystem: Environmental > Aquatic > Non-marine Saline and Alkaline > Saline | place: Antarctica... | reverse complement strand
CACACACACACAAACACACACTCACACACACGCACGCACGCACACACACACACACACACACGCACACATACACACACACACGCACACACACACACATACACACACACACGCGCACACACACACATACACACACCTATACATACGTATATACGTGTGCATGAAATCACACTTTCTTGCAGGTTATAAGCTACATGATGCGTACTGCTATGGGTCCCTTGGACGTGCTGACATGCTCTGCTCTCAACCGCGAGTGGCGGCGTGCTGCAAACGACCAATACATTTGGATTGCGTTCATAAGGTACAAGGTACTTGGCATAAGGTACTTTTATGGCGTCCTTGTGGGGTTTTCACTTGCGAGTTGGTTTGGGGCCCACAACAGGACGTTACAACCTAAAACACACCTAAGCGAGAGCTGAGCTCCAGCAGATCTGTAGGCAGAAAAAGGTTAGTCCCACAGTTCACGCATTTGGACAGCAAACAAGAAGGAGCAGAGTTTTATAATCTGTGTGCTGTTTGGGCCTTGCTATCCAACGGTCTGACCAAAAACGATTGTGCCAACGTGCTGCGCCAAAAGCAGAGCTGGTCTTGTGATTGTGCTGCACTCGTGACTACGGTCGTGACCGTATTGTGATCTTGGCCATGAAGATCAGGAGGTGTTGCTTCCTTTGTAAGCATTTACATTTGATCTCGTCGCAAAGTGTCGGACTTTCGTCCGTGGCGAATTTATTCTCAGTTCCTTTTAAGTGATCAGTAAGCAAATAGATAACAAGTTGTTCTAGAAAGTGAGCTATTCTGCTGCGTAGAAAAACTTGCAACGTACAAGGTTGCTGTTTGTCTGTCCATCAGAAGCCCCCCGGCATTTGTTTGTAAGCTTACCATCCAGCACGCAGACTAAATCCCAATTGCTTGTGGCTGCCAATGGTTTATTCAATCTTGTGCACCCTTCTTTTCTATCATCGGTGCACTTGCGTATACCCTTCTCTTTTTCCATCGCTTAAAGCAATCGCTTAAACCTTATGCTTGTAGACGTAACACCACTGCTGAACACGTGCACACATTTGTGCTGCGTTGCGTTGTAGGCAAGAGTATGGAGACACACTTGTGCGCCGTGCACGGCCTCCGGGGGGAGGGCTGGAAAGGCATGTGAATGCCCGGGCTTTTTACGCCCGGCTAGCGTGCTTCACTCCAGGGGCGCTTGCAGGGTGGTGTGAAGATTCGGTAAGCGCCTACTGTGTAATGCCATGCTGCATAGGATGAGTGATGTGGGGTTTTGCTTGTTTGTATGTGTAGTTGTTTAGTTGTATTGCACAAGTAGTTTTGTGTGTGTGTTGATGCTGGAATGACTTGTGAATCAGCATTCAGGACGTTGCTCGTATGTTGAGTTTGGCAAGCATTGCTATCTCCTGTGATCAGCGAGCTGCAGCGCGCACGCTCCTTGATGTATCCGCGATCCGTGTCGTTGCCGTGAGCTGTTACGTGCCTGTGATCAACGAATTGCAGCACGCACGCCCCATGATGTACTCGCTGTAGCCGAGAGCTGTTATGTACCTGTGCTCAGCTTACTGCAGCACGCGTGCGCCTTGGTGTAATCTTGATCCATATTGTACCTGCGAGCTGTTTTGTACCTGTGCTCAGCTTATTGCAGCACGTGCACGCCTTGATGAACTCACGATCCGTGTTGTAGCTGTGAGCTGTCACCAAATGTGTGTAACTTCACATGCAGGTCACGCTTGCAGGCAGGCCTTACACTATGTACTTAAGCGACATGAGTCCCCACTGCACCACGCTCACAAGGCCGCGTGATTCAATGCAAATGTGTGTGCATTGTGTGTGATTGTGTGTGTATGTGTGTGTACAAGGGAGAGAGGGTGGGAGGGAGAGAGAGAGAGAGAGAGAGAGAGAGAGAGAGAGAGAGAGAGTGAGAGAGAGAGAGAGAGTGTATACATGTGCAAGGGCTAGTGCACTTCATTTTTTAATAACTTTCCCATGGTAGAGTTGTTTTGCTACAAGTAACCGATGCGCTGCCTGCAAGAGTTGCCTGCTTTTTGCATGAGCTACTGACAGACTGCTGCTCAGCTCGCGCATTATATAACAGCATCAAACTTAAATGCAGCTCGCCGTTACACAATCGTTGGTTTCAAAGTTGCGCCGACTCTACTTTCCACTCCCGTGCACCAGCACTGCTTTACCCCTGTATCAAGTCATACAAAACAAGTACCACTGTTCTTTTGGTGACTGCCCGCCCTTTGAATTGCTGTGCATAGGGGACATGTGCCGGGTGCGTCCCTTGCCCACACACGTATCATTGAGTGCAAGAGCCTGTGGACATACTCAGTGAGTCACAACACTAGTACTAGGCAATTCAGTGGTGTGTCTACGTGGGAGGGTGTGTTTTGTGCACGTGGGAAAAGGTGTCTGCGTGCACGCCAAACAAAGCAAGTAGGCGTTTGAGTGATTTGTCTACGTGCACGTGATCGACCCTTTCAAAGCAAGCAACCCTTTTTTTGAGAGGGGGGCAACAGCTAGGAGGGTGGACAGGCAAACACATTGTTGCTGGTCCAGTGGTTTGCTGGGATTTACACGGTTTTTCTGTTGGTTACTCCTCTGTGCAGTGCGCACGCTCAAAAACACACAGGCACGCACACATACAAGCACGTGCACACACGCACTCACATACACACACAAGCAAGCACGCATACACAAAAACACGCACACGCACAGTGATTCCATCCATCTGTCCACATTTTCCATGTCCTTTTTGCCCCTCTCTTTCACTTGTGTACAGACTGACAAGCGTGCTGTTTAACCTTCAAGACCTACTTATTTGATTTCAGAAACTGCCACGGCTGAATGCTGCAGATGTGGTATAGCTTTGTATGATTGCAGCACCAACTGTGACTGATTCACGATTTGTTTCTGCAGGTTCCACACCCACGGACTAAGGTCAGGATCTACGCAGGGGAAGTTCATCCAGAGGTGCGAGGCAGATAGGGAGGGAGGGAGGAGTTGTCATAGAGCTGAGGCGGAAATCGTGATTTTGTGAGGGGCATTTCGCTGCGTTAAGATTTGTGCTGGTGCACTTTCTTTGCTGGAAATCTTGTGACTAGGTGTGCATGTTTTTTTGGTGTTATATCCATGTCAGGATGGTTGCAATGGCCACAAAGTTTGAAAGCATCCCTGCTTATCCACTTGCGTTCTGGGCGTGCGTGCGTGTGTTTGATTCTCAGCATTGCGTAAGCACACTGAACTATGTTACAATCATATTCACACACACACACACACAATATACACACACTAGAACACTGGCACACAAAAGCGTTGAATGATGCACAGGCAGACCTCGTAGAAATAAACACACATACACACACACACGCACGCAAACAAACACACACACACACAAACACGCACACATAGGTGTTAGATGGCCACCGAGCACTGCCCGTTGCCACGTGCAAGGCCACGGGTGCTGCCCTGTACAGCCAACGCGTAAAGTTGATTGAGTACGACAGAATCATCGGCTCAGTGGACGTGAGTTTTCCTTGTTTAACTCCGTTCTTGCTCCGTTGTTGTTCCATTCCCATGTGTACTGGCAATGGGTCTGAGCCATCTTTTTTCCTTACCAATGGCGTAAATGCTTCCTTCATGGCGTGAAGCGTGCTTTGTTGTTGCTTTGTTAAGTCGTGTGACGCCAGGCATGCAATGTCCCACTTTCTCGATATACCTACTTTAGGCCGGCATCCTTGCCTCTTTCTTTGTTGCGCATGTGAAAGCTGCCCCTTTTGCGTTCTTGATACCTATCCTGTTCACAATGTTTTAGCCTGGTTAGTTTTGAAGCATGTGCTTGCTTCTTCTTTAATTTTTACCTTTCTGTCTGAAATGATGATTTTCGAACATGCACATATTCGCGCAACATCCAGCACAAAACTATTTTAGCCTGCTTCATGTCTCTCCACGTAGGTACCAAATGCCTACTATGCGTTCCGTGTCGGGCCGGTGCTGCTAGGATGCTTCCTCCCTCCAGAGGTGACCATTGTGCATGTGACAGTACCTGTGTGTGTATGTTTTGTTCACCCAATTGTCCACACCTTGCGTATGTCCTAAATACATTTTGTCTCCGCTTGCTTTTGTCGTGGAATGTGTGCACACAGACGCGCGCACATGCGCACATACGCACACGCACAACACATACCTACATACACATACACATATACATACACATACACATACACATACACATACACATACACATACATATACACATACACATACACATACACAAACATAAACATTAACACTAACACACACCGCAGCTGCACCAGCTGCACATAGTTGCCCTACGCACACGCAAGCAAATGCTGGGAGTCATGGTGTTATGGGATGCTGGCCTGGCACTCTCAAACCCAAACGTAAGTGTCGTTCTCTCTGTGTGTGTGTATGTGTGTATGTGTATGTGTTTGTGTTTGTGTCTATCCCAACATCAGCTTGAATTAATTGTGCAAATGCAATGAATACAATAGCCGTGAAGGAAGTGCTGTTTGAGGGCTGCTTACTGTAGATCTGACAGCTTTTTTGGTCTTGTCCTATCACCTTTCAACATACATTTCAAAAGGCAGCCCCCCATTTTCTTACCGAGGCAGTCTAGCTGTCACACCCAATCATAGGCAGCGACGAGTTGAGTGACAAGCAGTTAGTTGGTTGACAGCTGAGAGTTTCTGTTTTGTCTTGGACAATAAACTGGTTTCGCTAGTCTTATTTACCGTACCTTTCTTAACTCACCCCGGGTAAATAACGTTTTTTGCCCTCCGGCGTGATATCGGCATCGTAAAATATATATTTATTCAGAGGCTCCAGGGTTTTCGGGGTTTGGCGAAAGTAAAGTTTGGTGGGTGGCTGAACAGCGATGAGCGGAGAAGGCCCCCCCGCCCCCCGCCCAGGCCCCGCCCCCGCCCCAGCACCAACACCAGCCCCAGCGTCAGCAGCACCGGCTGCGCCCAAAGGTGTGTTCCAGCAGACGTTTAAAAGCTTTTTCGTCAAGTCGGCAGCTACGGAAAAAGCAGCGTTGCAGCAGCAAAAGGAGGAGCAGCAGAAAGCCGACCTAGCCAGGCTGCAGCAGGCAAAAGAGGAGCGGGCTAGGTCGGCGTGAAGCAGAAGCACTCATGCACACGCACAACAAGCGTAAACATGCATACGCACATGCACACGCACACGCACATGCACATGCACACGCACAACAAGCGTGAAACAGAAACACACATGCACACGCACAAACGCGCATGTGCAGGCATACAAACACACTTGTACAGGCACTGGCTGGGCTAAATGCCCACCGGGGTTGGTGCAGGGAAGACTAAAGTATTTATTTACAGGGTCCGGGGTTACCCGGGGTTACCTTAAATAATTCTGAAATTTGGGCACCGGGGTGAGTACGGTAAGGTACGGTATTACCGTACGTACATGTACTCACCACCCCCCCCAAAAAACTTTTATCTTACAGAAAAAAAAGCAACCATCCCCCCTATAATTATTTATTTTACAGTTATATTCAGCAACCACCCCCTCTCAAAGGAGTAAGCCACTCTTGCTGTTGTTTCTGTCACCGCTGCTACTGCTGCTGCATGCGTGTGCTAGCTTTGCGTGCTGCTTGGGTGCTATAGCTATAGTGTGTGCATGTGTGTGTGTTTGTGTGTGCGCGTGTGCGCGTGTGTGCAAGGGTGCTAGAGAAAGAGGTTGTGTGTTCGTGTGTGTGTGTGTGTGTGTGTGTGTGTGTGTGTGTTCGTGTGCGTGTGTGTGTATGTGCATGTGTGCGCACGTCGTGTGCCTGCGCATGCATGTGCACGTTGTGCGCCTGCAGCATGCTTGCATCCCTGTCAACTTCATTAGTTGCCTAACCACAGAATGCCAATGCAGTGCCAACTGTACAATCCTGTGAGGGCAAGCCCAGGTTTGCAAGTTCTGCATGGCTGCCTCTTGTTCTTGCGCTCCTTTGCCTCTCGCTCAGCCCGGTCCACTCTCGCCTGCAGGCGAGCGGGGTCCAGGGGGGAAGGGGCAGGCGGAGCAGGGGGGGGCATCCTCTCTGCTCGTCACTTCGAACAAAAATTATTTTTTGCTACCGCCCCCCTAAAAACCTGAACCGCTCCCCCTAGAAATAAATATATATTTTACCACCGTTTCACCGCCCCAACCAAAAAACAATAATTAGGAGCGGTGATATACTTTGCGTACGGTACTTTTATTTTCTGGATTTGATACAAAGTGTTGGTAATCAATAGACATTATGTGAGCCTCACAAATTACAGGTACCATTAGAGGGAATCCTCAAGAGACGCAAAATCCACCAGGTCCTTATTTCATCACTACCTCAACAGAATTTTGAAGTAGACCCTCGTTCTATTACCAAGGCATGCCACTTTATGAGTTGCCAGCTCCATCGCAGCAGCCCACCATTTTTGAAATTGAGGCCCTCTTGTTTGTGTTGGCTCCCAAGTGCCCATGCATTAATGATCTGGATTGGCAACGAGAAATGAGTCAATGAGAGGGATCGGCCGGCCCTGCTCATGATAATTATTATCACACCTCTGCTATCGTATGTGAGTAAATCATTGCTTACTTTGATTCGGATTAGCTAGGCAGGAGGGAGGCGTGGATGCTCAATCCAAAGGGTTCTCCAAATAGTTAGCCAAAAGGCTATTTATAGGGTTGGCCCAAACCATACATACATACATACATACATACATACATACATACATACATACATACATACATACATACATACATACATACATACATACATACATACATACATACATGCATACGGTGTTATACATGGTATTTTTGGCAGGGATATCACCATACATACGGTCATATACAATGTAAATATACAATTCTGGCCAACCTTAGTTATTTGCATCAATAAACTTGTACACATCATTGCGTGTGACCCTAACATGTTAACACACATTTCCACACAGGCACCCAAACAAGTTAACACACATTTCCACACAGGCACCCTAACATGTTAGCACACATTTCCACACAGGCACCCTCAGCGCTCTGTGGAGAAATGCTGAGCATGCAATCAGGGCTGTCGGTTGGGGAGGTGAGGGGCGTAACATATGGGCCAGTGACACACACACACACACTACTGAGCACGTGCTTTTTTTAGCAATTACTTGGCGCATGAGTTTTGCGTTACAGCTTTCACATAGGGGAGGAGTCAGCTGTTAGTGCCAATAGAAGGGTAGGTGTAATGTTCTGTAGATCAGCTCAGGCATGCCCATTGTTCTTTTTATAAAGTCTGTGCTAGCAGTCTGGGAGGTAAGATGGGGGCTCTTTTGTGCTAACTAACTGGAGCAAGGACTTATGCAAAGGCTGGCTGTATCCAAATGTAAAGATACACAGTAGACAGTATCGTGTGTTTATCAGGGAAAACTCCTGATGTACGTCGCATGTGTGCATACGTGTGTAAACTGCTCTTGCATATCTAATTAAACGCTACCAGGCCCACATGCCCTGCATTTCTTTCACAGGTCTATACGGGCACAGTCCTCACAAACTGGCACCAGCTGGATCCTATCACAGGCCAGAAATTAGGTCACGCGTTGCTTGGACGTATTCAGGTGAGTGTGAGGGTGTTTGAGGGGAGGGGGGAGTGTGTATGCGTGTTGTGTCTTGTTTTGGCATTGGCTGCACTCGTGTGTACGCTAAAGGAATGGAAGGTGTCGTGTGTACGCTAAAGGAATGGAAGGTGGAAACGAATTTATGACCCACAAGAACAAGTCAGCTCTTCGGCTCGAAACAGGTGAAAGGTGATGAGCTCGCACAGTCAAACCGTCTCCCACAAATACGACGACGGCTGCACCAGTGAACGCTCTGAGCTTGATCACACACTCACACACACCCATCCTTACCCAGATCACTTCCAGGATACATGTACGCATTCACACATACACAGGGTTGGCCAGAATCATATATATTCGGTGTATGTACGGTATTTTTGGCAGGGAAATCACCAAATATATGGTCATATACGGTGTATATATACGGGTCTGGCCAACCCTACACATATAATATATCACCCACCCCATGACATCTGATGCACAAGTTCTGGCTCAGTAGATGTCTGTGACATGTCTGTGGCATGTAGTGGTGATCCCAAGGATTTCCTTTAGTCCCACACCCTGAGCAGGAGCCCTCAAAAGGCCATTGTGCTTGTACCATGACTGTTTGCTTGTACCGTGACTTTGTGCTTGTACTGTGACTTGTAACAAGACTATACGGCAGTGGCATCTCACCCTGACTGCAGGTCACGTGTCTTGTCAAAAGGTCACTGTGACTTGTACCAAGACTATACTGCAGTAGCATCTCACCCTGACTGCAGGTCACATGTCTTGTCAAAAGGTCACTGTGCATGTACCAAGACTATACGGCAGTGGCTTCTCACCCTGATTGCAGGTCACGTGTCTTGAAGTGTGCCCCCCTCTTCCTTCGGCCTCAAGGCATGGGTCTGATGCACACAGCCCGCCTGATAGCAGCGCTGCCATGCTGGGCGCACCGTGCCCTGCTGCTCTTCGAGCCCGCTTCCGTGTGAAAGTGCAGGAAAGAGAGTGGCTGATAAGCCCACAAGGCTTGCCTGTGAGGTGAAGAGGGAGAGTGCGATAACGGACTGTTGGGTTGAAATCCTGTGTGGTGTTTTTTCGTGTGTGGTGTGAATGTGCGGTCAGTGTGTTTGCTGTAGAAGAGTTAAGAATGTGTATGCTGTACAAAGAATGTGTATGCTGTACGAAGAATGTGTATGCTGTACAAAAAATGTGTATGATGTACGAAAAATGAGGAATGTGTATGCTGTACGAAAAATGAAAAATGTGTATGCTGTACGAAGAATGAAGAATGATACTGTACGAAGGGTGTTTATGAAGTGTGTATGCTATGATGAAGGGTGGTGCTATATGGAACGCAGAGACAGCAAGAGTAGAGATGGGTATGCAACAAACAGTGGAGACAACAACAGTGGAAAGGTGCGTTTGAGGTACCTTGCTCAAAGCCAAGAATGGATTGCAGCATACTAGTAGCTTCAATGCATTACGAGGGTACAAACTAACAAACTGCCAAATGTGTCCATACCAGACATGCCCTTTTCAACACTATTATCAACCGTCATCAGAGGCCGATTTCAAATCAAGCCTGCAACCTCCTAATCCCCATTTTATCTTATTCCTTTTCTTTTGGTGGAGGAGTTTTACGGTACCCGGTACCAAAGTGGCTCCTTTTCTTTAATTTATGTGGGGAGTGGTGTTTAACTGCCTGCGTATTTTTTTCTTTTTCTTAGTATTTAGTCTTATTCAACTGTATGTCCAGTGTCCCATACTCCTCCTCGTATTGCCCTGCCTTTTGAGGAGTGGTACAAGGCCAGGGTGGAACGTACTCCTTCAAAGAACTTACTTACTTCAAAACAACATCCGCACGCATGCCTTTGTGCGGCTGCTATCTGCCCTTGCAAATTGTGCGCAATACCTTGCCCCAAAATATGATTTTTTTAATTAGCTGAGATGCCAAAACAAGATCACAAACCAGTGCTCGTGCCAGCTACAGCCCCACCAATTCCCTGCCTCCCAACAAGGTATCTAAAATAATTTGACGTGCCAAAACAAGATCACAAACCAGTGCTCGTGCCAGCTACAGACCCACCACTTCCCTGCCTCTCACTCACCACAGATACGACATCAGAGAGGAGCCCTCCTTTACCGCTGCTGTTACTGCAGAAGCCTACGTGCTGGTGTATCCTGACGGAACGCTCAAGCCACAAGCACCCAGTGACGTGAGCCGCAATGTAAGCTGTTGCTGCTTTCACGTGTGTGTGTGTATGTGTGTGTGTTGTGTGTTGTGTGCACGCGTGAATGCATGAGTTTGTGCATGTGTGCGTGCGTGTGGATTGTTGTAATTTTATGCATCTATATGTGCGCGTGTGTGTGTATCAGGGTGGCAGTTGTTGTTTTCAAGGTCTTGGCTTCCATGGGTATTACCAATGGCAACAGCAGCTTTTATGCTAGCTCATTGAGCGGTCAAATTTCAGTATAAAGCCTGGGTTGTCACACACACACGCACACACACACACACACACACACACACACACACACACACACCACGTGGAAAGGTATCGATGGGTGTCTCCTAATATAAACAAAGTGTGCCTTTTTTGAAGGGGATTGCAAATTTCCTGTTTTTTCTCACAAATTATTTTGTCATTGCTGCTCACCATTGCTGTCTATACTGCTTGGAAGATTCCTCAGCAGACTTTAATTATTCTCCTGTTCCTGCAGGACAAACGTAAGAATTCATAGTTTTTGTAATTGTTCGTCATCCTTGTTCTGCAGGCATCAGAAGCATCTAGTTCTCGTAACAGCAACGAGTTTGACCTGACTGGCATTGCTTCAGGTGAGCTCCTGCTTCATGTTGAAGAATAATTACTCAATAGTATGAGTAGAAATTGGGAATCAGTAGGTCTGGTCACGACTGAGTATTCTAGGTAATTCCTACGTTTGCATAATGCGCCTTAGCTCTGCGTGCATTATAGGACAGGGGGGAAGAATAATGAGCAGCAGCTAGGACTAAGGAGGAATAAGATGGAAGCCTGCTAAATCTAGCAGTGATGAAAGTGAAAGGCACTCATCCCTGCGTCGATTCAGTATGCACACAACATAGTGTTGGAGTTCGGCTTTTCAGAGCCTGCACGCCTTACTGACTCCAGGCGGAATCTTGTCAGGCTTACTCATCCACAAGCAGCGGACCACTCATCGAGCTGTGTTTGCCGCCTTTGCTGGATCTTTACGGAGTTGATTAGAATAATTTAGGACACTTCTTCAAGACATGGTGAGTTCTTCTCCTTAATCTAGATGTAGGATCTGTATTTTTTTTGCAGTCTGGCCTGGTGAGGTGCAAAGCTGAGGCAAAAGGAATGCACATGCACATGCCTTGTGGTGCTATTAAGATAAATGCAGGGGCAGTGTGGTTGCTCAATTACGACAAATTTTGTTTAGCAGAAAGAACTGGTAAGTACTCACATGTCCAGCATCAAAGTGTATATTCCATGGTCTTTGCGGACTTGAGGGCCGCAAAAGGATCAGCTGTCTTCTGCTCGGCTGTCCTTGGCTGCAAACTTGTTTAACATACAATATTCCCCCCAATTGACATGCTTTAGTTCTGCGCATAATTCCATATGTATTTTACTTGCTCGTTTGTGTAGTGTGACATTCTTGAATTCACATTTGCACATTTGCTTGTTTGTGGAGTGTGCAGGGCTGATATCAGTGCAGTTGCTTATGATCATATGCATGTATCTGCCGCTGGGAGAAAGAGTTAAAATAAGATGATCTAGGAGCTGTATATAGCGGTTGTATGATCCCAGAGGTTCTGTGTGTTTTGCAACGGTATTTGACGGGTTAGCTGGCATGTCCTTGGCTGCACTATTTGTTTGCATTGGTTGGGATGGAGTCTAAAAGACAACATTGGTACAGCCACCATGCATCTCAATCTCAACCTTTGCTGAGCGGAATTCTTAGGAATTGCGTGTTAGTATGCTTTGGAGGCGGCTTTATAAAGCGCAGGGACTTTTTCAAGCGGTGAGGCTCATTTAGTATTATTTAATTGATGTTATCCCATTCACGTGTAAATGAAGTACCGGACTTGAATACAAAATTTTTGTTTTTGCCCTGCAGGATGATTGCGGTTTTGATTAATTATATTTTTAATTTGTAGCTGTAGGGTGGATTGCATTTTTTATGTATTGATATCAAGTTTACAGGAGGATGCAGCGGTCCCTGATATACCAGTCTGGACATCTGGAGAGTATGTTTGCTTGTAACGCTACATTCCCCCCTGCTTAGCTGCAGACGCCCCGGCCATAGCCTGTGAATTAAGCACGATACTCAGATCACCAAACAATCTAAATCCGAGACCGGCACAAAAACTTGTTGAACAAGACAAACGGAAACTTGCAACAAATTAATAGACACATCGCCCCGAAATTCGTTGCAGCCACCACATTTTTTTGTCGCAGCTACTCTTTTGGCGTGTGCATGTCGATCTTGTTGATTGGTTGGGAGGGTCCCTTGCTGCTGTGCAGCTTGGCTGGAAACATGTAACGCAAACTGAGCTTCAGGAAGGAGCTAAGTAGTGACAGCGCAAAACAGCTGAAACAAAGATTGTACCAAATTGGCTCTTTCCACCTCACTTCTCAGACAAAAACAGGTTTACCTCCAGCCGTCGAGCGAGGTGCTGTGCTGGTTGCCCCCACCTTTGCAAAAACAAAGAAGCGATAAAGATAATAGAGGGGGTGGGTTCTTCTTTGGAGTGACCGGGGTGCGATTAATGGTGACCGGGAGCATTTCAGCAGCACCGCCAGCCACCAGCAGATCACCTTCCTCAGACAGCACCGACCTAAAGATTTCTTGTGCATGATTTCCTTTCTCAGCAGAACAATAGACTTTTTCTTTTTCTTTCTGAGCTTTTGGATTTATTTGTGGCTGGCCGAGACCAGTCAGCAGCCGATCAGCCAAACTACCTGGTCTGAAGGTCACCCCCCATTGTAACCATTGTAACCATTGTAAAGATTTTGGCATTCTTCAACGTCACATCTCCACATCGTTGAGATCAAATATCCAGAGGACACTAAATCTCAGAGTCAGCTGGCTGAAAGCCGCACAGAAACAGTATGAAGACCTCTGCAACATCCTAGTAGGTGGCACCATCTGCAACCATCCCATGCTTGAGCCTTCTAAGGAGCTGGGTCTTGATTCTCAAAGAGTTAAGAAACTTGCTTCCAAGCTTCATGTTCGTTCTGCCAATTACGCTGCCAAACTTGTCCACACCAGACATGCAGTTTCCAGTACTCAAAAACTCTCATCAGGAGCGGGTCAAGCCTGCAACCCTCCTAATACCTATTACTTTTTTCTTATCCTCTATGGTGTAGGAGTTGTATAGTACCCAATTTAGAACTTCTCTACACCAGCAGTCGCACGTTTTGACTGAAGGCCTCTTTTTTGTAAACCTTGTATAGTACCCGATACACATAACACACACACAAAGGTAGGCTACATACAAGTGGCTCTTTTTCCTTAATCAATGGGGGGAGTGGTTTTTACTGCCCGAGTAGTTTTCTTATCTTTTCGATGACAGCGGTTAATATTCATCATTGTATTCATCAACGTAAACATCCTCGTTTGCCACAAACAGGTAAATAATGCTTGTAAAATAGTATCATCAGAAAAAACCTCATCATGTGCTTTTTGAACGAAATCTTGCAACCAGGTCACTAAATCAGGCCCTCCAAAAGGTTCACCGAGTAAGGAATAGGTAATAGCAACATGTTCTGGCATAATGAATAATGAATATTGCTATTAGAGAAGTGCAATTACAGGACAATTCAGCAACTCCCAAAATTGAGCGGCTCCAGACACCTTTATGTTATTTTCCGAGAAACACACTCCTGAACATCCTCATTGCAAAGTTAAGTGTATGTGCATTTGTTAGTCATAAGAAAGAAAAAAGTGGCAATGCCATGTGAACAAATATAGATGCAAGATGCAAATATATAAGCAGTGAAATGCATGCACAACTGAACCCTACAGCAACATGCACTCACAGTAGCAACTCCTCATATCTCATATGTACGATCAGACTCTGCATTAGATGGATGTTTGTACAGTTCACTAGCATAAAACTAAGCACTCACACGCGTACACACACACAAATGCACACATCCTCACCAAGCACCATTCAGCATCCCCATCTCACTCAGCGTCAGCTTTTGCTTAGCAGCAGGCCCCTGTTTGCTGCTACTCCCTTTTTCTTTTCTACCCCTCCCCCCCTCCCAGACACTGCTAGCATCCTCTGTGTTGCTCCTCGAAGAGAAGCGCTGGCCTAGCGCCGGGGAGGAGTCAGGGGCAAACGGTACTCCGTCAATCACCTGCGCAGTCAGAGTCGTGTGCACGCACCGAGGGCGCGGACCTAAGTTAATACTCTGCAACAGGCACGACACGGTGCGTCGAGGAGAAACAAACTGAGGTTTGACACAAGCTACTTGGGCAACCACACCTGCCTGGTGCAAACAAGCAGGATGGGATTGTGATACAGAGAAAAGGGATGCTGCCTGCTTTGTGAGCGCTCGCTCTAGTTGAAAGACTTCCTGGGGAGAGCAGGGTTACCAGCACGGTTTTGGTGAGTAAACCAGCACACATGCATTGCACCCCTTGACCACACATGCATTGCACCCCTTGACCACACATGCATCGCACCCCTTGACCACACATGTATCGCACCCCTTGACCACACATGCATCGCACCCCTTGACTATACATGTATGCATACAAGTGTTCCTGACCAACATCTGGTGAGTGAAACAGCACATACACGCAGGCCTTCACTGCATGGTGGTTGGTGGTGTGCACTGCAAAGGATAGAGGGAAGGAATGGGAAAAAAGGGGACAAGGGAGGAACACAAGAACAGTGAGAGTCATCATGGTCAGGGGCACCTGCATGCATACATGTGTAGGGTTGGCCAGAACCATATATATACGGTGTATATACGGTATTTTTGGCAGGGAAATCATCAAATATACGATTATATACGGTGTATATATACGGTTCTGGCCAACCCTATACATGTGTGGTCAAGGGGTGCGATGCGTGTGTGGTGCTTCACTCACCAATGAGGGTCTGCTTGGCGTGGCTTCTTTGCCCATTTGAAGGCTCAGCGAGCGCCGGTAGCTGCAAAAAGGGAGGACAGGAAGTGCACTGGTTGAGTTGACAAGTCAATGGAAATCGTGCACCAACAAGGGCGTGGTTGCACACACGTATTTGACAAATATATGTTTGCGTGCACCGACAAGGGCGTGGTTACACACGCGTGGGTACACACGCGTATTTGACAAATGTATGTTGTGCTCAGTCGCACCTCAACCTGTCCAGAGCACACACTTCATGTTTTCAACAGCAATAAACAACGGAATACTGGCGTAGGCCTAAACATGCGCAAACAACCCCACCTCCACACCCGTATCCACACTCACACACACACACACACGCACGCACTCACAAACACACGTACAAACACACCTGCCATCATCGGGCCTCCCTCTCCGTCTTCTCTCCCAGCCCTGTTCGTTAGACAGCACCTCCCCTGGCGTCCCACCCCCACCCCCCAAAGGTCCAGCGCTGCTGGGAGTATGTGGCAGGGAAGAGAGTGTGGGGAACGAGTGCACGCTGTGGGGTAATCCAGCCCCAGCCTTCAGCGGACTGCGTGGCGGCGTTGAGAGCTGCTGCTGCTGCCTTGATCGTTGCTGCTGAATCTGCTGTGTGTAGTTGACCAGAGAGAAGTCACCACCGTCTTTTTCGGTCAGGCTGCGGCTTTCATGCAACCGAGCCCCCTCTCCCCCTCCCTTCCTATCTCCTTTTGTGCCTCCCTGCTCCCCTCCTCCCTGGCCAACCCCGCTACTGCCCCCCACCCCGCTTCCTCCCCCTCTGGAGTTTCTGCGGCTGCTCTTGGCGACCGCGGACAGCCAACGCTGGGCTCGTCGCTTGGCGTACTGCTTGGAATGATGGTGTGAAGTGTGTGGGGTACAAAATTTGTTGAACAAGGGTGTGAAAATAAGAAACAATAGAGCTGTGAGTGTTTATTTGTTGTGCCACCAGCACAGGAAAGTCAGTTAGTAAATAGTGGTGAGTGTGTGGCTTGCTGGTTGGATAAATACTGTGTGACATGTGGGGTACCAAGTATGTAAGTACACAAGAAAGAGAGTACAAGCATGTGGACGTCATTTCCAGGTTCAGTGCAACGCAATCAATCGAATCGGAATCGAATCAGAATTGAAAGAACCCAGACAAAATGTTTACATGCCACGCTTCCTCTGTGTGGGCATACTGCCAGAACAATTGGATCAATGTGAGGTTACGCACAGGGTAGCTGCTCAATCCAAGGGAGCATGTCTGTGCCAGCGAAACACAGTATAAGGTCACAGAAAGGCTTAACGCCATGCATACTCAAGCACAACACTCTGTAACTGTCTCTGACATGCCTACAAGAAGAATTTCCTGACCGAATACAACCTTGGATACAATCTCACAGAGGAGCCATCCGCTCGTTACTTGCCTGCACACAATTGGGGCTCATCCAGACACCGCTGCAGTCAGTTGCCTTCCTTCCGCAACAACCACGGAGATACACAGCCTCCCATTAAACCGCACGCGTGCCTTAGTATTGATGTCATGCAACACACACACAGCTTACACACAACTCACACACAAACTTACGCACAAACATACTGACACATACACATCCTCCAACACACACCTGTGCATCGGCCTCCTCTTCCTCCATATCTTCCACCTCACGTTGCTGCTGCCGCACATGCCTGCTGTTGGTGCTGCTGGCGCTGCTGTGCACCCCCCCCACACCCATTCCTCCCTCGTTACAAGTGTACGCCCGCAGCGCGCGGTGCATCAGCGGCAGCGCAGCCGCCCGCAGCGCAAACGTCGCACCCTTGGCCACCAGCCTCCTGCCGAAGTGCCTGCTGCTACCACCCTTCTTCCCGGCCACACTCCTTGCCCCTCCCTCTTCTGCTGCTCTCCCCCTACGTTTCCTCTCCATTGCAGCCTGCCTCTCATCCCCATCATCGCTGTCCCCTCCCACTCCCTCCCCCGTATCCGTGCTCGCACGCAGCGACTTGAACGACAGAGCGTGTAGGGGGTGCGATTTAAATGACTGGAAGCTGTGTGTGTGCAGTGCATGGGAGGCCAGACCGGGCCTGCCTCCGCCGCCCACACCACTAGCAGACAGACGTTGAAGCCACGCACACAGCCGTGCGAACCAGTTGGACAGCACGATGGTGCGCAAGCCG
>Ga0307942_1001365_pt1 | contig 19395 bp, 21 predicted proteins | sample OrgLakmetagen175_FD_201846 | JGI IMG/M metagenome (GOLD analysis project Ga0307942, IMG submission 201846) | Saline water microbial communities from Organic Lake, Antarctica - #175 | ecosystem: Environmental > Aquatic > Non-marine Saline and Alkaline > Saline | place: Antarctica: Organic Lake... | reverse complement strand
AGACTTTGATGTAAACCAGCACTGAATAGATACAGAGAGGAGAGCACAAGAAATCCCCAAATTCGCAAAGTTCGCAAATTTCCTTAACTTTTCAGGGGCCTCGCAAAAGCTTAATGCTCGCAAATTATTTTGGCACCTCGCAAAAAGTAGGCCTCGCAATACTAAAAGCGCAGTACGGTAATATATGTGCTTAGGAATCTACCATCGATGTGTCATGGTAAACACCATCAACAAGCAAACGCATTGGCTTACCAATTGTGTGCATATCCTACGACATGCACCTAAACAGAAAAAGATGCTAGGTATGATTCTGGTTTACCCTATATGTGGAATGTGTGCTAGCATGCGCAATTTGCTGAGATGGATGAAAAAGAAACAGTACCACGGAACTTAAGGTACTGTCCAATAATGATACTGCTTCTCTACGCAGTAGGGTGGAATTAAAGAAAGGTTTAGAGTCATCGTTTCTAATAGTGAAGGACGATGATTGATTGGGAATTGAGTTTCTGTGACATAAGATGTGAGGGTGTAATGTGAGTTGTGAGCCGTAGTCGTAAACAATGACTGAGAGGGTGTAATTGGATATGTTACGTTGGCCATTGTGTTTTGCAATAAAGAGAAGCGCTACTTGTCAGGGAGGACTGCAAAAGGCGAGCGCTAATAACAGCCTTTGTATTTTAAGTACACTTTCCGTCATTGTCAGGAGCATCCACTTATTCAGCCAGGCTACTGCATGTACTCTGTTGCTGATCAGTAAAGCTAGACGCATTTCACTTCCCATTTGTTACCATGATGCTGCTTGCTGTATGTGGATGCTGCGTCATTCCCGCCACCCCCTCTCTTTTCTTGTCAGTGGTTTCTGCTCCACTGCCAGTAGCTGTATCGTCGCAGTCTTGATTTATAACCCACTCACCTCCTTTATTACATTCGTTCTGTGTCATTACAGGACAATTCGGACGAAGTGAAGGACCACTTTAGCTCCTGCCTAGCAAATCGCTTCATGGGTGCAGTGGAAGTCAACAACGCAATTGCGTGAGTCACGTAGCATTTTTGCAATTTGGCATGCACCCTGTGTGCCACACTGAGAAGCCAATGTGTAACTCTATGCACTTCTGATGCCGTTTTTTGTTGGCCCTGCTATGTCTACTCTTGCTCCTGTGTGCTCTTGCTTGCACCGCTATGCTGCGCTACCTAGCTGGAGAAACTTCTTCACAATGTGCTTCTTCACTCGCACCTCACAACACTCCCTCTCTCCTGCTTGCAGCCTAGAAAATTGCTTTGAGGAGTTGGACGGGTACGATGACGACGGCTTGCATTACAATGTCGCGTCAGAGCTCATGATCAGCGCGGGACAGGTGTGTATCCATTTTTACTCATACAAGTGTTTCTACTTTCCGCAATTAATATACATATCCCTGTGTGATTTCTTACCGAAAAAAGGTAGGGTGCTCTTGGCGTTTGCTGGGATGGCATTCTTGCCAGTATGATTGCTGCAAGGCAGATCAAAGATAACCGGGTATACAGTCAATAAACGGCTGCCCTTGCCATATGCCTAGAAATTACTGCCAAGATTAAGGCAGTCAGGCCTCTTATGTGGCAGTGGGTAATTTGAGAAAAGGCACCCCCTGTGGTGTGGTGCCTCTGGTAACGGTGTAAAGCAGTAAATTGTAAATCAGAATAAATGAAATTATTTCCGTCTTAATCTTCTTCGGCACAACTGGCATACAACTACGTGAACTATTAAGGCACCCTACTCTGCACATTGCCTGCCCATTTGTTCAGGAACTCTGTGTTCCTTGGGGTGCCTCTGTTTTTGCTGTCTTGTCTGTAAGCTCTGTCAACTGATAAAGATGGGCTTCTGCTCTGCTGGAATTGCGCGCTTGCAGTTGGGGCATGTCGAGGCTATCAAGCTGCTGTTTGAATACGGAGGAGACGACTGTGTGAATACGGCGGACGAGCAGAAGTACGTTTGTGCACGTGAAGTTCAACAAGTCTATAATAAGCAAAGACCCGGCAGGTGCCGCTGTCCATACTAGCTAGATGACAAAGGAGATACAAGCGAGTGTGTAACGTTCCATCCCACTCTAGCAGACTCTTCCTTGGCCTGTTGTCTCTTGTGGAGGTTTCTTTGCGCAGTCTAGCCTAGCTGTTGAGCATGCCAATGTATGATCCTGCCCGTGCAGGAAAGGCACTCCTCTCATGTATGCTTGCCACAACGGCCACACAGGTGTGTGCGTGTGTTTGTGTGTACGTGTCTATCTGCATGTGTGTCTACGTGTGTGTTTAGTTATGAGTCACAGGCAGCCACGTTGCTGGCAATATGCTCAGGGTACTAAGGATTCTCAGAAGGCGTTATTCATTGCATGCGCAGCACGCTTGGCCTTATGTGGAATGATCAGAATAATTGTTTCCACATGTTCATTCCTTGACAGAGCGCTCTGGCGCTGAGGTTCCCATTTAAGTGAGCTTGCACATTGCACTTACACCACACCACACACATGGTAACCACACCCAACTCCCCTCATGCATGCTTGCAGCGGCGGTTAAAATTTTGGTGGAACCCCCAATGAAAGCCTCTTTGGACGAAACAGACTGCCACGGCTACACCGCCCTCATGATCTGCTGCTTTTGTGACCGAGCAGTGCCCGCACAGCTTCTGCTGAAAGCTGGTGCATCGGTGTGTGTGCCTTCATAAGTAGGGAGATCAAATTATGCTCAGAGCTGATGCACCGGTGCATGTGTGCTCGTTCATAAGCACGGAGCTAGATATTTCAGCTCATTCATCCAGTCTTGTTAGCAACTCCCAGAGCACGCACACATGCACAAACACACAACCACACACATATCCTCATCGGATGTAAGCAGGTTGACATGGCTTGTGAGGAGCAGGGCCGCACAGCCCTTTCTTACGCGGCGTCGTATGGGAGCCTGGATTGTTTACAAGTGCTCGGCACAGCTGGCGCTGACCCCTTTCATGAAGACCTAGAGGTAGGTAGGATTGAAGGCCATAGAGTGTTTCCGTGTGCTCATTCCATGAAGAGCTAGAGGAGAGTCTGGAAGGCCAATATGACCAGTTGAGTCTTACTGTGCTAAATGCTTGTATTGTGAACATCTAGAAATAGGTTATACAATAATGACCAGCGAGTATTGTTTTGCTGGATGCTCATTTCAAGAATGCCTAAAGGTATGTTGTATAAGCCAATAAGTGACACTGTGCTGTATGTTGATCACTTGAGGCCAACCCAATACTTTTGCTCTGTACTCTGTAGTATACTCTGTATTGTATGGTCAGGTCAGTTTTCTCTTGCAAGTGGCACCTGTAGAAGAAAGAGGGTAGAGGGGTGCAAAATAGCATACTGCTTCCTATAAGCCACTTGTTTCACTGCTTTCTCTAAGCTACTTGCTCATGTAATATCCCGGCAAGAGAGCAGATGTCAATCGTCTGCCCCTGTTCCCTTCAGATTCATCAGCTTTCTATTCAGGAGGATGCTGGTTGCATGGGGTCGGGCTTTTAAGTCAAGGTGCTTGTCGTCTTATTAAAGACGCCCATCACGTGCTGTCCATGCAGGGCCAGAGTGTGCAAGACTTAGCAGACAAAAGCGGACGGCCTGGGTGCGTGGAAGCAGTGAAGAAATTACAAACCAAGGTAAGGCGTCCTTTAGTTAAGTCTCTGCTCGACAACACCGTTGTTGCGCCTCGCATTCGCTCCGGCTCACGCCATCAATTGCCAGGATCGTTTTTGTAATGTCACCCAATCTATTTTATATATTTACATCATGTTTATACGGTGGTTGTGGCCAGCCCTGTTAGGGTGAGTTGCAATTAGAGAGCTGCTAACCAATGAGATCCTCTCTCGTACAAACATATACCTTTCCATTCCTTTTATCCGAACTCTTTTGTCATCATCTTCCTTAACATGGGTTTGATCATTCAGTGCTTAAAAACAAGTCGAGGATGAGCCCATGGGCGTCCTCTTTATTGGTTTCGTGAATACGCGGGATAATAGTTGTCATCCTTGGGAAATGTACCAAAACATAGGGGAGGCCTTGAACTCCAAGCTAGCAAGCCGACTGAGGAATGCTCTGTTGCACACACGTGTGTATGACTGCAGTTCCGGATGCAGAAGAAGCTGGAGAGGCGGAAGGTCGGAGATTCGAAGGGCACTCCAGGGCCCAGGGGGGGTGACAGTGTGCAGAACGAGGCAGAGAAGCAGCGGGCGGTTGCGGAGGCAGAAGAAAGGTGACAGCTGCATGTTTTGACCTGATTGCAGTTTTGCCAGAAAGCACTTGACACAGACCAGCTGGTCAGAAAGCTACGACAGGTGTATGTGTGTGTATATGTGTGTGTGTGAATCCAGACGCTCAGCCCTCAAACGTCGTATTATTTTTGAGAGTACTAGTGCTAGCGTCTGAGCGCTGGATAATGTGACAGCCAAGCTTGCTTTTCTGCTTTTTAATTTATCAGACAGGAGTGATTAGGTGTCCATTTAGGCAGCTTGCCGCCACACACTGGAGCTTGACATTGACATCTTTCAGTTTTGCAACCTTAGGCCTGCTTTTGACATGTACGCATGTCAGAAGAAAGTCTCCTTGTTGTTTCTTGTATTTCTTAGGCCTACCCACCCCTTACTAACTTACAGAGCTGAGCAGCTTCTGGCAGAGATCGAGCTGGAGGATATGAAGACTGCAAACCAGCAGCAGCACTCAAGCCAGCAACAACCGCCACAGCTTAAAAAAGAGAAAGGCAAGCCTCTTAAAGGTAACAAGAGGAACCTTGCAATTGGTTTTTTGTATTGCACCCCTTCAAAGCAGGTGTTTGTTGGCGGTTGTTTTGCCCCTGCCTCATTTTCTCGCTGCTTGTTTACTGAAATACAACCCCTGCCTAGACACTCCCTCGTCTAGTGCCTAGTGCTCTTGTCAACGAACCCTTACAATTGTAACCCTTCTCTTCCCGATGCTCTTCAGCCGTTGCAGCTTGACAAATGCTGCCCATTTGTTTTTCTGCGCCTCCTTGTTCTCCCTGTTGGCACAGTCCGCACAGCAATGCCTCACCACCATGCGAGCTAAAGCGCGGTAAGAAGTCTCCACCCCCCCTTTGTCTTTTAGGCGCAGCATCCAAAGCAGGCCACAAAGACGACCCCCCAGGGCACCAGCACCACCAGGCTGCCAAAGCAAAGGATGAGGCACCTTGCGAAACGTCCCTGCTCCCGCCATCCCATTCCGATATTCCTGCTGAAACTGCTGGCCCTCCTTCCACCTCACAAACCCCTAACAAGCCTAGTACCCAGCCGCCAGCCACTGTACCTGTCAGTAAACCCACACACCCTGGTACAGTCACATCCAATGGCACCGTCCCCATCGCCCACACGTCCATGCAGCAGCAGCAGCCGCATGTCACAGAGCTGCAGCAACAGCAGCAGCAGCAGCAGCAGCGGCGGCAGCAGCAGCGGCGGCAGCCAGAAAGGATTCAAGGAAACGAGAGCACAGACGCTAGCAGCACCACCAGTAGCAGCAAACGTACCACAGCAAGCGCTGCCCACCACCCAGCCTCTTCACCCCTTGCGGAACCCCTCCTCCCCCCCTTCTACCCCTTTGACTCGCAAGGTGAGATGCAGGCGTACCAGGCAAAGCACGGCTTAGAGCAAACAGAGTGCTTCATATCCAGAGCTGTCATGTTGGCGCAATCGGATCGGACGCGAGTGGAGGACCCGGAACGCTGGGAGGACATGTTGCTGCACTCGGCTTTGAGTGGGGACCCTCCACCCAAGGAAACAGAGACGTTGCGGGGCCAATGGGAGGCCGTGCTGGGCGAGGCGGGCAGGTCAGTCAGGATGCGTGCTTCTGCTTGTGTGTGCTAGTGTGTGTCTGCGTATGATTTTGGGGTGCCCCTTTTATTAGGAGATGTGTGCATTTGTTCTAGGGAAGGGAGGTGTATACTACCTGCACGTGTATACTAGCTGCACGTGTATACTAGCTGCACACGTGTGCTGTTTTAAGGATTGTATTGCATTGCATTTTGCTCTGAGCCTTACTGACACTAAATCCGTGCCCAAATGTTTTTACTTTACCTCGATTAGACGGTAATTGGTCCCCTGTCCAAGGTGAAGGCCTCTTCCCGCTGTTTGTCACGACTTGACAAGTGTATAGCCGACCTTGATCCGTGCTACTGTCTTCATGTTTTGATGTGTGCTTTTAATAGTATATTACATTGTACCTGCATACAAGCATGCATACACACTCAGGTGTCGCGACGAGAAAGTTCACCCAGTGCTGCTTGCAACCGTCCAGCGTCTGATGCCTGTCTGCAACCAGGCAGGCATTAGTGTCAAGTACGGTCGAAAGGTGCGAGGGAGCCACTTTAGGTGCTAGATCATCGTGATGACGTGTCCAGAGCCTTGCTCTCCTGTTGTTCTTTTGTGCTCCTGCTGGATTTGCTGTTGTATTGGGCTGTTTTCGAAATAAAACCTGCGTCCCCTCATTCTCTTTGCAGGCCTCACACCTTTCTCACCTTTTTGATCAATGTTTCTGGAGTGAACTTACCAGAAGGCCTTTCTATAGTCAGGCGCTTCTGCCTGTTAACCACTTCAGTGTGTTTTTGTTACATGGCATCACTGTACTCTCAGCGCAGTTTGTCAAACCAAAAACACCAAAAAAATATCATTCTCAGTTTTGATATTGTGGGAGCTGAGGGTCGTGCGATCTCATTCCCATGACACCTTTGCAAATATTTTTCAGAAACGGAAGCAGCTAGCTTGCCCCTTTACTAAATCATAAAACTAAACTCCCTAAGCTCAGCCTGCCCTCTTTGCTTGCTTTTCCTTCCCTTAGGTGCTGCAACGCTTGGAAGTTGTTGCCCCTGCTCGTGAGGGCCTGCAAGCTGCCCTGCAAGCACGTCCCCGTCGCTCAACTCAGCTTGAAGCTGCGCTCCGAAATGCCAGACCAGCAGCATCGCTATTGAACCCACAGCTGCTGACAGAAGCAGAGGTGCGTGTGCGTGTGTGTAAATGCAATTCACGTTAGCTTGCGTTTGCACCGGTGTCCAATCCTGTGAGCGTGTGTTTTTCTCTGTCATGAACACTGATGTCTATGCGTACATCAACGAGAGTTGTGACTGTCCACTGCTCTTCCTTTTATAATACCTTTATCCGTGTACTTCTGCTGTGGTCAGAAGCGGCTTATTTGCAACTACGCAAAGCTTGTCCACCCCTTTGCATTCGTAATACCTATTTCCCGTGAATTATAAAAAGCTCTTTTTTCTCTCTGTGCAGGCAGCACTGGCAAGCAGCAAGGAAGACGAAGAGCGTGCCAAGTGGTGTATGCTGGCTTCTCAGCTTAAGAGCGGCTACAGCACTACACCCCCCTCCCCTCTTCCAGCAGATACTGTGAGCTGCATTAGCAATGGCATGGGGCAATCACCGCTAACACAGCAGACACAGCACACAGCACAGCACGCAACACAGCCGTCTGCCACAGCTCTCTTGCCCCCTCACTTGAGCCTGCTGCAAGGCAACGGGACTGCAGCCACAAGCTATCCTAGTTACAGCCCCCCTGGATGCATGATGCCCGTTGGGGGTTTGCCCTTTCATTCTAAGGCCAGCCTTCAAGGCAGCTTCACTGCAACACCTCACGCCGGTAGTGGACTCGCTACACAAGAGTTGCAGGTTTGTGTGTGCGCGTGTGTGATTGTGTGTGTGTGTCCTTTTGTGGCTCTCTTTTGGGTTCATCACTTTAATGTTGCTATTTGCAAGCGTGCAAGCATTAGGCTTGCCCCAAGTTGCCCAGGCGGTGAGATTCACCCAATTTCCTTTTTTTATCGAGCTACCTTCCGTCAGTGTTTTACTACACAGCATTGCCCCAAACAGCTGTAGGCATTAAGGTTAGGAAGGTATGAGCGCAGATTGATGTACAAAGTCTGTCCTGCTAATCTGTCCTGCTGGCTGGACCAAGTACGCAATTCTCCATTTCCTGTTACCTTCAGGGTCCTGTGGCGCCTTCGTTAGACGCAGCTCCTGAGGAAGAGATTGAGTGTGTGATTTGCTTAGAGGTGAGCACTTAGGAATCAGCATTCAGTTTTTGGGGTGGTCCCATGAACCACCCCCCCTTTCCTGGCCAAGCAATGTCAACGAGCCTAAATCAGCCGTATCTCCCATACCATTTCACCGTTTTGGGACCTAGAAGTTGCGTTGGATAGCTGAAGTTTATCTACGTGCCTGCAAAAATAGCAGGCAAAGTTCCCCGTGTGCTCGCTATTGGAAATGTAAAGGTACAAAAACAGCATTGCTCACATAGTGCACCAATCCACGTCCTCTAAAATTCATATGCCTAGTTAATTCTGTTGTAATTCTGGTACATAAGTGAGGATGTAGGTGGGCCAAAAAAGCTCCGGCTGAAACTATGGTTTCTAATTTTGTAATGGAATAAATATTTTCCAATAGCCTTGACTGTACCCTGTAATTCTGGGTACAGAAACCGGGCTAAAACTCGCAGCAGGTGTGGAGCGACAGATGTTTCTGTCTTTTTCCCCTGCGTCCCTTGTGTGCGTGCCTCCCACTCGCAGGTATTCCCAATACCCCTGCCCTGAACTTGACATAACAGCATTGTTACACGGCATCTATTATGCTTATATCCTGAAGTAGTAGTCAATTGCTGCAAGTTCAGGACTGCACCTTTTTCCTGCCAAAGTGGGTGCATAATAGGCACCGGGCCCCAAACAGATTCCCCATAATGTCAATTTTCCGGCAGGTTTAATTGGTGCAAGTAATAAACACATGTTGGTTGCATTCAGATAAGGATGAGGGGGTTTCATACTGTGTGGAGTTGATTAAAGGAGGTGTGCCTGGCCGCAGAAATACAGTGGAGGAGGGCACGGGCGTGTATACGCTTTTGCCAAACTTATAGGAAGCGTTGGTTTCATAAACTAAATTAGAGTGCATTGGCCAAGATTTTGGCTGGGCTGCAATTGAAAATGATGCAAGCTCTGATATAAATATTAAAACAAGTCTATCGCTCAGGTGAGGAGGGAGGGCCTTGAATAGACGAATTATGATTGGCACTGTTTGAGGGTACTTGAGCATGGGGACGTGAGTGTAATGAAATATTTAGCATACTGTTTTAAGAGATGGAAGGAGTTTGACTATGTCATCTTAAGACACAACAAAGGCACTGCCCAATGGACACAGGAGAGCTTGTTTGTATTTTTAAGGCCTCACAGATTGCAGCAGATAATCAGGCCAGCCATCCCTGTGAGAGTTCTTGCACCAAAGCAGAAAAGTACATTTAAGTATGTAGGAACCTTTATTAAATGTATCTCAGCACCCCTGCACACTCAGTTTGTGGCGAGAGGTGCCCAGGTGGGCAGGGTGGAAATCCCTGCCAGAAAATGGTTTTTAAAAGCTCCTCCCCGGTACCATCAACTTACCAGGGGTGTTTACAGTAATATTGGGGACATTCAGGTGAAGGTCCGAGGGTCTGGGGCGAAGGTCCGGTTTTGGACCCTCTTTTGGCAGGGAAACTACGAAAAACCAAGGCTTTGGGCGGGATGCATGGATTGTAAAGCTGAATTTTGAAAAGCGGCATATAATAACATTGATATAATAAAAGCATTAAGAGCATAAAACATGGCAAGCTCATGGTCTGAAATGAGTCAAACGGCGCTGACAGCCTACTCAGAGCTCCTCCTGAGGTGGGCTTGTCAATATTTTGAGAAACTCGCAACAAAGTCAACTCGCAACAAAGTCATCTGGTCGAGCCAGATTTTTAGTTGGATAGCTGAGCACAGGTCCTTGTTTTTTGAAAATCTCAGCTGTCGGTGCCCACCACGGCCCATCTCCAGCATTCCAGATCATAATACTTGACAGGGCATGTCTTGGGCGTATACTGAAGGGCTCCCGGCACTCAGGTGATGGCCAGAAAGCGTGTTTCCAGGGTTTCCAGAAATTGCACCATTTTTGCCCAGCAAACAGGCCCATGCACTAATTCCTTTAGAAACAAATTTCCAACCCCCTTTTTTTTGCTTTGATGGGCATGGTTTTGACCCTAAACCTATCTGGGAACAAAAGAATTGGTGAAGTTTGGACCAAAACCCGCATTTCTACACCAATGCCACCTTTCTGGCAGGGAAATGGCACAACTCCAGCCACCCACTCTCATCCTTGACCCCAAACTCATTAATTGTTATGCAGAAGTGTTACATTTATGTATAGAAACCATTGGGTGACCTCAGATGTGCAGTTCAGGAAAAAGGCATAATTCCCCCTTTTTTGGTGGAGCTTGGCTGGGCTGACAGATAAGCGGAAAAGTACCTACCATTTTGTACCCTAACTCCCTTACAAAAATACACACATTTCATCATCTTGTCCAACTGCAGGCGGAGCAATCTGTCATCTGTGTGCCATGCATGCATATCTGCTTATGTGCTAAATGCGCGGAGGGGATTAGAGGGCAAGGCTCTAGTAAGCCCGAATGCCCAGTGTGCAGAGGAGTCCTGGAGGATGTGTTTGAAATTGCTTGCTAAATTGTACGCTTCTTGCGCACTCATAAGAGGCTTACCTAAAACCACACCCATTTTACGTGGTGTGCCTCAATTTGTCTATTGGGGCATCATGACATCTATTGAAGAAATCTACCACATCTCCTGCCTGTACAAAAAAAATGAATAGTGTAGTCAAGAGTTTTGAAGTCCTCTCATTTAATTAATACTTCGCTTTCGTAACGGAGTGTTCCAATGCCCAGTATCTAAATGGCTCTTAAATTAATTATGCCATTTAGCATCCGAGTCTTTATCTACCAAATGTCACTCATAATAGGTAGCTAAATTTTACTAATCGGACTTCACATGCATTGGCATTCGACGAAACGGGCCACAACAAGTTAAGGATCAGCTGTGTATGACCTGATGTTCCCAACAGATGCCACAGATGTGGAAAATATCTCTACAGAAAAGCAAGCCCGCACAAGCAAGACTCCGTCTACAAGGTTTACAAGGTCAAAAAGCATGCTCGCCTGTTCATAAAGTAAACTGAGTTCATGAAGGAAAAGAACGAGTTTGTTGGTGCAGAAAAACAGATCCTGTCTGTGAAAATAAGGACGCATACTTCCTGCGGGGAGAAGCAACCCATCTGAGGGTGTGTGCAGTGGGAGAAAACGTTTCTTTCATCCTGGACATTATCTATGCCATTTGAAAGGGAGCTATACTATAGTAGGTAGTACAAGGGGATGCTCATTCCCCTCTCCTTTTTCTCCTGATCTATAGCTGTACATATGGAGCCCCTCCTACGGTGGCTTCAAGAGGAGGAGGATACGAACATGGCTGTACAAAGGACGTGCAACCCCAAACAGACCTAAAGCGCCTAGCCAATAGAATTAGCAGTGAAGCCTTTGCTTATGATCTCATCCTCTGTCTCTGCACCAAAATAGCAAATCTCCGTGCACAAGCAGATAAGCTGCTCAAATTCGCAGACCTTTGGCTGTCACGACGAGGTTATGGTATCCAGCTTATGCATGGATTGCAAGTATGGGCTATGATGGATTGCAAATATGGGCTATGAATCCAAGGTCTCTGACCTGTTCCTAGAGACCTTAAGCACAGCGCCAGAAAAAGCTATGTAAATTGAATGGACCTAGGGCCCCCAAGCGCAGCGCCACTATTTTTCTTTCTTTCTTTCTTTGAATTTGGGGGCCCATACGCAGGGAACATTTGAAAAACATGCCCGTTTTGGGGGGAGTTGTCCACCTCTGACATAATCACCATTCTGAATTCACAGGCAATGCTGGCAATACAAAAGAGTATGCAAAAAAATAGCAAACAAGCCGGGGGCATCCAAAGTTGTCAACCAAATGTTTGAGCTTGACAACGGCGTTAACAAAATAATTGACTGGCAAAAGATCCGCGCAAAAGAAGGCAAGGGCTCAAAGTGAGTGGCAAATACCAACTTCCCAGGAGCAGTATTTGACCCACTGAAAGCCTAGTGCCATTAAGAAATGGTTCCTTCAATATCAAATAAAAGCATCCTTTACATGTGCAAGCAGATTTCCACCTGCACGCAAGGATCTATCTTCAAGATCCTTGGTGCGAAGTCTGTTGTAGACCCCACAGCAAGGAAAAACGGATGAAGTAGAACGAATGAAGTAGAACGAATGAAGTTTGTTGGACACGGATGAACGGATGAAGTCTTTTGGACACCCCATAGCAAGGAAAGAACGGATGAAGTAGACGGTACCGACCACGAGCAAGGTGTTTTAATGCAGCACATGCATTTGCACCTACCATTGGGATTGCCTTATTCAAATTTGTTGTATCACAACCATGATGCTTGCCCAAGACAGACCAATCAGAAAAATGGTACTGTCCAGCCTGCCAGGACCTTTTGAGGAGCAACGGGGAATTCAGACGGACAAAGAGCAAAATGTGGCTGGTCAATTGGGAGCCAACATGGGAAGCAGCAAAGATGATCAGATGAAAACTCTAGCTATGCAAACATGGCGGAAGAGTATGAGACAAGCAATATGTCCACCTCTTGAATCACAATTGAACCCACAAACAAAAACATGGATAGCCTGGGTAGGGATAAATTAACAGATCATCTCAGATTTACATCAGTGTGTACCCGTGCAAAACGAAGACGTCTTCAAGGTCGAACTTGACTGAATGTCCTTTAAGGTCGACCTTGACTGAATGTTCTTTTTCGTCCTTAAAAATGGACACACGCAGTGCCCTCCCAGTCACACACTGCAAGAACAGGGATGCAAGCACTGGCTCATTCAAGCACAACGAGAGAGGTGGCACGAACTCTACAGTGAACCACGAAGAAACTTCTTCACATCTGAGGTGCCACTAGTGCTTAAATACTTGAACAATACTGAATGGGTGGCTCACAGAACAGAGGACGTGGTGCGTGCATACTCAAGAGAGGTTCCATTCATGTTGACGCTTGCCTGAGCGCAATACCTTTACACGAACAGCAGTGTGGGCGGCACTATCTACAACACTCACACTCTGAAGCCTTTCAAGGAACTGGGTCTCGATTCTCAAAGAGTTAAGAAGCTTGCCTCCAAGCTCCATGTGCACTCCGTGAACTTTGCTGCTAAACTTGTCCATACCAGACGTGCTCTTTCCAGTACTATTATCAACTCTCATCAGGAGCCGGTTTCAGGACAAGCCTGCAACCCTCCTGATCCCCATTGATTTTTCCTTTCCTCTTCGCGATGGAGGAGCTTTACGGTACTCAGTACCAAAGTGGCTCCTTTTCCTTAGTTAATGTGGGGAGTGGTTTTCACTGCCTGCGTAGTTTTTTTTCTTTTTCTTTTCTTTTCTTTTCTTCAAACATTGCTAGTATATTGTTGCAAATTCATTTGCAAAAATGCGGTTGAAGTGCAATTGAAGCAGTTGATTATAACTGCACGGTTGATTTCAGCCGTGTGCGGTTGAAATGTGGTTAAAAATATTTCAACCGTATTTCGACCGCTTCAATCGAGCCAGGAAATTTCTGACGAGGGAGTGCTTTGTTGGCAGTGTTTCTCAGATCTAGGCCCTATTCTGATAGATTATCTGCACTGGTGCCTATGTCAGTGTAGGCAATTTGGTTGGCACTGCATGGTCCCTTTCTGTAGGGCTTGAATTATCAATGCTGTTGGTTTCAAGGCGGATATAAAGAGTCAAATACACCGTTTCAATTGAACAATAAGTCCTTGGTTCTGATTGTGCTTTGCTGTGTGAGGTAGTTTTACAACTCTTTATACCCGGTTACAGTCTTAGCCAGGCAAGTGCTGGTTCAGAGTTCATCTAGCAGCAGGGCCCGCAGCAAAAGAGTGATGAACCAGACTACGTTTGATGTTCCAGACCCTCTCGTTGTGCATGTGCTGCGAGTTTATATAAAATGTTATTTGCCTCCCTCATTCTTGGTATCCTCAGTGTGACAGATCCATGTTTTAACGTGCCCAAAACTCACAGATGATTCCCCCTCTTGAATGATTTGCGGTCGGTTGGTCCTGGCTAACTGGTTTTATTCAGTGCTGCAATGTCACAAACAGCATTGTGCCTTTTTTCCCTTTTCAAGGTTTTTTTTTGTAGGTGCTACAAGTCTGGTGCTACAACAACAATCATCCCAGTTTTTACACGTTTTATATACGCAGCCTAGCAGTCGCACATTTTGACTGATGGCTTAACTTGTAAACCCTGTAGGGCTTGGACTATCAGTGCACTTGCCATATTATTACCTTTCATAATCAAATTCATATATTCCTCATTTTAGTGTGTTGGCAATCAGAAAGTACTACTCTCGTATATGAAATGCAATGTAAGTGCAGTGGCAGATGGGCCAGTTTGCATTGGGGGAAAAGGTATCGGTAGGCTTGCTGAAGACCTGTTGCAACCATTGAACAGATAATTTGTAATGGGCGGCAAGCATTATTAGTTGCAGGTAAAAACAATGGCAACTATACCAGCCTAAAGAAACTCTGTGGAATTATGTTCACAGGATTTGCAACTGCTTATGGGTCTGCACAGTCTTCAATGAGTAGCACGTACGTTGATTAAATAGCTTTCATCTTGTATGCCGGTAAAGAGCACTTAGAAAGCTAGCAACTGGTTGTTCCTTCCAATGTTCATGCTGGGTTGATAATAATATTGGTCAAGTCTGTTTTGCGACTGGTTCCAAAGCCAGGAGACCTGCCTTTACAATTACAAACAAAGCAGAATCCACCAATATGAAGTCCACCACGACTGCTAGTGTTAAAAACACTGTGCTATCTTCTTCTCTTTTGTAATGAAGGCACGACCTAAACGTAATGAAATAACAATCGCATCACACAACATGACTGTGCGTAACAGCGCAATTGCCAGCAATACCTGCAGTAGCTAAATCACAGTTTGTATCAGCCTGTCTATGTCTAATTAAAACACCGGTCCCCACGGGCAAAACCGGAAAATATTACTGTTGCACCTAAGCAAATAATTGCTGCCAGAGCATGGGCGTGGTACCAGCCACCCAGCATAGAAGAGCCCCCATACCAGTCTAAAATCTTGCCAGTAGCTGCAACACCAATGACGCCTGACAACGTTCCTGCAAAGAAGAAGAGGTGTACAAAGTATAAGGTAAATGCCACAGCTCCTTTTGCTTCAGAGCTCCTGAGCACATACAAAGAAGAAACCAGCGCTAATGAGGATAGTTGTGCGATAAGGGGGAATTCTCTACTACCCTAGGGTTTTGCTCTACATAGCCAGAGCCCCACCTGATTACAAACACGAATGCACATCTAGGAAGAACTTCTGCTGTTCTTTTTTTACGTTTAAATGACGAAGAAATAAGAGAAGAGGAGTTAAGGAGCTGGTTGGTTTTGGCCTTGAGAGCAATAAATGACCGAAGTGCTGCAGCAAGTTCAGTCTTAGTTCGGCAACCCTCTGCATCTAATTTGACACACCTGCAGCGTTGCACCATACGCGCTTAAAATGCAATGCCTGTATGGTTTACACTAACCCACCTCAAAATAACTTTTGTTAAAGAAACACACCTGCTGTGTTGGAGATGCCCATCAAAACACCTGCATACTTCGGTGCAATGTCCATATGGTTCACACTAAACCCCCCTCGAGAAAACCCTAATGCCCCCAGCGTCAGAGTCGTAGCGGCCACCCCACAAAGTGCGTTGGTTGCCATAGGCATGAGCATCAAGGATCCTGCTGATAACATCATGCCTGGGGCAGGGGTGTGAGAAACGTGAAGGTTTGAATCCAACTAGTTGCTTGTAAGTTGGAGGGGTCATACGGGCACACGCTTGTATTTGCCAGCATGCACTGCTTGTATCTATGACGAGTGTGCGCACATGCATCTGCACAAAAATATTTGCAGGATTGAACGGTGGGAACATAACATGCTTTGGTGCTGTTCACGTAATGAGCGTGTTTTCCTCCCCACTTGTGAACATGGTGGCTGAGCAAGACATTACCTTGTTAGGCTGCTATCATTCTTTTGGTCCACAAAGGCATGGTATGATAGCAATAGACAAGCATGACAAAACAACTCACCTATAGTATTAACCCATTTTCTAGCAGCAGCCACTGAAAAGCGCCGTCTTAGTATCAAGAAATCGCCCACCCAGCCACCCAAGTTAGAAGTCAGGAACATGACCAGGTATGGCAAAGTTTTAAACCCCCCGAGGCTGGCCAAGTCCGCCTTCAACACACTGAAAGAGGCAGAGAAAGCATATAGCAGTGTGTCAAACAATGCATCTTTGGAAGTGTGACGAAGTGTGACACCACCAAAGGCACAATTCTGCTTGCTAGCACTCTTCAGTAACGAGGTCATTTCCCATGATTGGTGTCCTCGTCACTCATGTTCCCTCTATAGTGCTATGTCAGCCTTGATTAAAACCATCCCCCCGCTTACCTGTTGAAGTAGGTAGGCAGCCAGTTCATGATGACGTAGAAGGAGTAATGAAAGGCAAAGTTGTTGGAAATGATGGCCCACACCGCAGGGCTGGCCAGCATGCGCCGCCAAGGTGTGGGACCAGGCCTGCCTTTGCTGGAGGCCACGACTGATGATGGACCTAGGCCTTTGGTGTCCTGCCGTGCCCGTGTTGCATCAGACTGTGAAATGGGCATGACTGTCTCCCTGGGAGAGAGGGGGAAGGGGGACAGAGGCAGCAGCATGGTAAGGTGTGGCCTTGCCAGACAAGGAAAAGGACGAGGACAGCATGATCGGAGCAGCAGCAGTGGCAGCAGCTGAGAAGGAAGAGGGGAGAGCAACTGATCTCAGCAACTAAAAGAGGCAGCAGCTCTTACTGTCTGACTCTGCCTGCCATGCCACTTGTGGCTGTGTGCCTGCAGAATAGGCACACGTCCTGCACCCGCAGAGCGCCTCTACTTTAAGGAGGCGCCTATCTCTACCATATTGAACGAAAGCTCTTGCAACTACACATACACACACACACACACTTACACACTAGCATAAATAGTAATAAAACGTACCTGTGGGGTATCTCCTTGCCCACCACCAGCCACATGACTAGCCAAGACAGGCCCAAGCAGCCCACCACCTTCAACAGAGCAGGGGCCCCAAAGGAGGCAGCCATGCTGGGCAGCACAAGCATGGCAGCTGCTGAGCCCAAGTACATGCCTGCTTGTTGCAGAGGTGCGCAAAGGCATGTGTGGGGCGCACAGACACATGTTTTGAGTCGTGGTGGTACCCTGTGATGATGGGGGCTGTTTCGAATTGTTCACATGATCGTATTTATCATTCTCTGCCAAAGAACAGTGTACCTATGCATAAAAATGGTTGGCCACTCCTGCCTACATATCTCCTTTGCACGACACGCAGCAGGTCTTAAAGGAGCTTCACTTCTACTCTTGCTTCTCCCCTTCCCACTTCCTACTCTTACACCCATCTCCGTTGAAAGGAAAAGCATGACCCATACTGTTGTAAATTGCGCTCCAACGCAATAATACCAGAAAGGAGCGGCCTTCAGGAAAAGAGGGTTTAAAGCCCCTTTTCTCTTGCTCCTCAGACGTATATTCTGTACACTTCAAACGCAAGCATACCCGAGTAGTTCAACTGTGCTACGGGATTAAGAGCACAACCCTTGGGAAATGTGCGCTCGCCCATCCCAAACCGCACACTCTATCCCCCCTTTGTGTTCCTGCGTCAACGGACCTACCTGACGTAGTTAGGGACACAGAGCGGGCCCGCTCATGCGGAGGGATCCACTGTGCGTGCAAGGTAGGTGAAAGTAGAGAGGAGTTAATTCACGTGCTCTTGGGGAATGCAGTCAGGATCATAGGGTATACAGTGAGTGTGGGGCAATGCGTCCTGTTGAGTGTGCTCACAGTGCAGCGTGGGAAAGTGCGCTTACATGTGTGACCAGAAACCTGCAAGCAAACAGCAAATATAGCACCTGAGATAGAACGGTGTGCACTGACGGGATGAGGAAGCCCTGTGCCACTCCCACACACACACGAGCCAGTGTCATGGCAAAGACGCTGCTGGCATTTGAGGGCGTGAGGAAGGATGCCATTGACCACATGAAGAAGCACGCACTCAGCACCCTTCGACCCCCGTATAACTGAGCAGCCCAACCACCTGGGACCTGCAGTGCATGCATGAAAAGGGATGAAGTCACGCACCAGGGACAGGGCAAAGCCTTGACAGGTGTCGCCAGAGGCACGTGTAAGAGTTCTCTTCTTTTGAAGGAGCTAGCATCATAAGTTCATCCCTCAACGTGCACTTGCTATCCTCTTACATGAAACAAGCAAGCCCTTGCTGTGGTCACCTGTGACAGAGCATAGCCCCAATAGAACGCGGATAGCACCGTTCCTTTCACCGACTCCCCGATACTACTATTTTGGGCCATGCTTGTAAAGGCAATGGAGAAGCCTACACGCTCCACATAAGCACTGAAAGTGGCGAGAAACGTTGCAAGGACGATCCCTGCGACGCGCGATTGTCATACATGTTGTGTAAGAGAGTGTCATGCATTTGCGTTCGCGTATACGTATGCGTGTATGTTACGTGTGTGTACGTATGTTTGTGTGTGTTTATGTGATGTTTGTGCATGTATGTGTGTATGTGTGTGTGTGTGTGTGTGTGTGTGTGTGTGTGTGTGAGTGTGTGTGTGTGAATGTATGTGTGTGTGTGAGTGTGTGTGTGAGTGTATGCATGTGTGTGTGCGTGTGTGTGTGTGTGAGTGTGTGTGTGTGAGTGTGAGTGTGAGTGTGTGTGTGTGCATGTATGTATGTGTGTGTTTGAGTGTGTGTGTGAGTGCATGTGTGCGTGTGTGTGTGTGTTGTGTGTGTGTGTGTGTCTGTGTGTGTGTGTGTGTGTGAGTGTATGTATGTGTGTGTGTGTGAGTATGTGTGTGTGTGTGTATATGCATGTGTGTATATGCATGTGTGTGTATATGCATGTATGTGTGTATATGCATGTGTGTGTATATGCATGTGTGTTCCATACCATGTCTAGGTTCCATCCCCCAGGTGGACCGGTCGAGCCCCGAGACAGTCCAAAGCACAGCTACATGAATGTTTGTACGGGAATGAATTTAAAATCTGAATGGATTTCTATTGATTTCTAGAGGTAAAAACGGTTGTAAAAAAACTGCTCCATTTTCCCCTCGTAACGACTGTTCGCTACCTGAAGATGATGGTCTGCGCGGGCACCCGAGATCAGTGCCCAATTTTGGGATTCCTATCCTTCAACTTACTATCGTAAAGCTGGTATTCTGAAGGGCGATGACCAACCTCACAGCTAAGGTACCCCTTTTGGTTTCTGCACCCCACACTTTTAATTCTTTTTTTGTTCGAAAGTACATTTCAAGTGCTTTAAGATGAGCCACTTAAAGTGGGGGTGTGTCCTGGACCTCCCGCCTGTGCGGTTACACTGCACTGCAGCACTTAGCGATTTCAGGGC
>Ga0307942_1001363_pt1 | contig 19403 bp, 16 predicted proteins | sample OrgLakmetagen175_FD_201846 | JGI IMG/M metagenome (GOLD analysis project Ga0307942, IMG submission 201846) | Saline water microbial communities from Organic Lake, Antarctica - #175 | ecosystem: Environmental > Aquatic > Non-marine Saline and Alkaline > Saline | place: Antarctica: Organic Lake... | reverse complement strand
AGGAGGAGGAGGAGGAGGAGGAGGAGGAGATGTGAGGGGGGAGGGAGATGGGGAAGAGGAAGGCAGACGTTTGTTGTATTGAGAAACTGGACGCGCAGAACTGAACAATACTTCATTGAGCCCTTGAATTGGCATCTTTTGTAGTACGGTAGTCTCTTTCCCTTTTGAACGCCTTTGAGTCAGCATAACTTTCCAGCTTTTCATTTTTTGTGTAAACAATATTGGGTCATGCGCACACAGCTCTTCAAGAGCTGCAGAATGATCCCCTTATGAATTAATTCTGAGTATATCAATACTTCCTTATATACGGTAATACAATTATACGGTGTATATACGGTCATATACGGCATATATATGGTATATGGAATTCCATATACGGTTTGGGCCAACCCTAGATATGTTCTGCTCCAAATTCCCTTTGGCAGGCTTCTATTTTTGCCAATTAATGCTCACTTCTTGCGCAATCCTGCATGTATGCGTTTACGTAGGCAGACCCCTCAATACTTCTGTGTTGTAATTTGTAAGTAATCGTGACTGCGACTCCACCAACAAATCTTATCTGCATGCTATGCGGCCACCCTGTAGTGCACTATGCATGCACTAGAGAGTTCACAATTAGATCACCACAACAAAAATACACACACAAGACCCACGCTCCTTCCCAACATTTGACAAACAAGGACGATATCAGGACAAGACATAAGCTCCTCTACCTAACAAACCACTTCCAGGATACCCATGAATGACCCCTAATGTGAGCAGCCCGAGGCCCTTAAAAAATGTCACGCTTGCTTGTACCACTGTGTAAATCGGAAACGATTTCTGTACCAGCACCTTTAAACTTATGCCCCTCCCTTCCTCCTACTTGTTGTCGCAGTTCCCCAGAGGCATTCGCTTTATCCTTCATACCGCAAATCCGCTCTTTGGGGGCGATGACATCAGCGCACAAGCAATGTGGGTGCAGGATACGTAAGGTGTACACTATTTACCTGTTTGAGGTTCTCACAAGGAATCAATGTAAGTCAGGACGTTTATGCTAACGAACATTGAAGGAGGGTTGGCAAGATGTACAGCATTTTTTGTGTGTGTTTCAGCCATTCGCTCAGAACATACCGTTGCCATTCGCTCAGAACATTGAAGGAGGGTTGGCAAGGTGTACATCATTTTGTGTGTGTGTGTTTCAGCCATTCGCTCAGAACATACCGTTGCCTTTCGCTCAGAACATTGAAGGAGGGTTGGCAAGGTGTACATCATTTTTAGTGTGTGTGTGTGTTTCAGCCATTCGCTCAGAACATACCGTTGCCATTCGCTCAGAACATTGAAGGAGGGTTGGCAATTTGTTCATTTTTTGTGTGTGTGTTTCAGCCATTCGCTCAGAACATACCATTGGGCTTGAGTACGCAACACACCATCCAATGCGTTAACACACCTAGTTTGGAGGAAGGTCTACAAGTAAGCAGGGAAGTGTGTCTGTGCCTCAGCCTGGAGCTAAGGTAAGGTGTGGTAATGTTACATCGCTATTTATGCCTCTAGGGCATCTGAGCGAAACTTATCAAAACTGTAACCAAAAACTTCACTCAAAGAAATAGAAAGTTTGTTGATGAGAAAGGAGCGTGTTTGAGGGAGTGTCTGAGAAACCCCAACCCCCACCCAGGATAGAGCCTCCCACAGTGCCTGTGTGATCTTGCTAATGTTTGCCTCCCTAATGCTCTTGTTCGAATTTGCTCCAAGTTTGCCTCTCTGATTATTCAGGTGCAGGTGCATACAACACGTCTCTTCTGTGACGGTTTGCGTACTGCTCCCTTCCTTTCCTTTTGCCTCAGGCTAAGTGGCACTTAGCCTTCATTACTGCTTTAGCAACCCCTCTGTGATACTGTGCCTTTGGCACATAACCATAAGTTTGCCTCCCTGCTTACTCAGGTGGTGGCAGGACTTTCCCCTCAAAGACGACGCATCCCCTCCCTCCTCCGATTTTGAAGCAACATTTTTGAACTACATTAAGCAGAACCAGCTTCCAGAGGAGGTGGGTGTATGGTTCATGGCAATGAGGAAATTTTAACATACATTAACAATAAACAATGGCAATGAGGAAACTTAACAGACATTAACAAAAAACAATGGCAATCGAGAAATCTAACAGACATTAATAATAAACAATGGCAATGAGGAATTTTAACAGACAATAACAATAAACAATGGCAATGAGGAAATTTAACAGACAATAAACAGGGACTTCCTACTGGAAGTGAGAATTTTCTACCGGAAGTGGATGTGCTTGGAGTTGTTTCGTGTGGCCAAATGTTTGGAAACATATGTCAACATACAGAAAAAGGTAATGGAGGCATAGGCATGTACATTGAACGTGTTTGCAGTTTATCTCTCGCCCCAAACATGACAGGGCATTAAGTCTAACATCTACCTCACCCTTCATGCTCACCATCTGCACCTGTCTGCAACTCCTAATCTCAATGAAAAATCATTCTAAATGAATATACCTTGTAGATCTATACACCCTTTACCCTCGAAATGGGAGGAAAGAAGAAGAATATGACACAGGCGGTGACAACCACTCCGCACATGAATAAAGGCCTGTGTTGTGCATTTTGGGGGCACAAAAGTGTGTTTTTTTCCCCTCTACCCTCCGGCCCACCCTTGCCTGGGGCAGCTGCAACACAGGCTATGAAAATCACCATTTCAATTCCGTCAAAGTGCAGATCATTAAGCCATGAGAAACGCCATTAACACAAAGAAGAACGTAAAAACAAAGGCACAAATGACTTTAATCCTGTCAAAGTCTAAATCATTAAGCCATGAAAAACGCCATTAACACAAAGAAGAACGTAAAAACAAAGGCACACATGATTTCAATTCCGTCAAAGTGCAGATCACTAAGCCATGAGAAACGCCATTAACACAAAGAAGACCGTAAAAACGAAGGTACAAATGGCGCGTTTTCTTGTTGGGAGTGTCATTCATGGTAAAACTTACGAGATGACAGACAAAACGCATGAACGGCAGTCTTTCCCACTGGAGCACCAAGTCGTGAGCAGTGCCATGTACAGGCACAACAACGACAAACAAGACTTTTAAAGGCGCAAATGACACACACGTTTCCGCAGGAGCACCAAGTCGTGAGCAGTGCCTTTCGCAGGCACGACTTTTCCAGCGCACGTGCATTTCTGGTTCCAAGTGTGCCAGGGACACACACAGGAAACGATGTTAACAAGTACGGCCACATGCGTGTGCGCTCTCTTTTGCAGCAGGTGAGCGATTTGTAGGTAGTAGCTGATTTCTGGTTTCAAGTGTGCCAGGGATACACTCAGGAATCGATGTGAGTAGGACGGCCATGTGCGTATGTGCTTGCTTCTGCAGCTGGTGAGCAGCTTGAAGGTTCAAGGTGAAGCCCTCCTGTTGCAATTCATAGGCAACCACCTGTGCTTATGATGTGGGTATATCTGCAGTGAAACCGCTAGTTTATGGTTTGAGTTTGGCTACGTGCAGCATATACATAGGGTTGGCCAGAACCGTGTATACGTGTATATGCACCGTATATGGCCGTATATTTGGTGATTTCCCTGCCAAAAACACGGTATATACACCATATATGCATGGTTCTGGCCGACCCTACATATACGCTCTAGCATGCACAGCAAAATTCGAAGCTGTGTTTACAGCGGGCATGGGCATCCAGCATGGCGGTGGAAGTCTATGTCCCTTTATAAAGCATCTGACACCGTGAGAACAAGGCATTTCCTTTTGGTCAATGATGAAGTGGAACCTAAAGCATCACTGTGAGAATGAGGGGTTTCTTTTTGGTCAAGGATTAAGTGGAAGTTCCACTGTGGAACCTGTTTGGACCTTCCGCATTCTAGCTCGTTCCAGAGGCCTGTACGCGTTCACACCAGTGTTTTTTTAGGCAAGATACCATGTCAATCGACATGAAAACTGTTGTTGGATTTCCAAACTCGTCGAAATCGACAATCGACATGAAACCAAGATCATCAAGAATGATTCTGGGGCTGCCGACGAGCCCCTGTGTAAAACAATTCTGTGGTAGAGGGCTCTCAAAGGCCCTGATTCACCACAAACTCAAAAAATCCAAACATTTTAAATGAGCGATAAACCCCATCAAAAATGCCCAAAGTTGCCAGGTGGAAAAGTGATGGGAAGTACTTAGGGGCCCGTGGGTCCACGAACAAGTTCCAAGCTCAGTGGCTTGAGCATCCAGCCTCTGAGGGACAGACCCAGTGCAAGGGCTGGCTGAGTGATGAGGGGAGGGTGTGGAAATCTGTGTACCAAGTTCACTGCAGCATTACCCCCCTTCATTTCTGAGAGGGCTGTTTGGGCTACAAGGCAAGCAGCAGCAGCAGCAGCAGCAGCAGCTGAGGATCCTAACCCTGCTGCGGCAGTGATGAGTTTGATAACGAGCCAGAATCTGCGCGACCCCCACTCCCAACCCCTCTCTCAGCCAAGGAGGGTCAGTGGAGGATGAGTGTATGTTCAGCACGCTCAAGTACATCCGTGACCCCCAGCTGAGTGCGCAGTACCTGACGTGTTGCGCTCGGGGCTTCAATAGCTCAGCATTCGGCGTGGAGTCCTTCCCATACCTAGAGACTGTCTCAGGCTAAAAAGCGCCGTGGAAACAAATAGACAAACTCACACAGTTAGAATGAATTTTTCAAGCCCTACCTTGCAATTTCAGACAAACTTTTCTGTATTATAGTAATTGCTTTTAGATCACCCACACACTAATTGCAAACACCATTTTGCCGGAAGGCCACAGGCCTCTTAGCGGGCTGGGACAGCAAAAGAAAATCGACAAGAGAACCCAATTGATCAAATTTTCAGATCTGGAGACATGAAACCAAGTTTTTCCCAAATGTTAAAAATAACACTGGTTTACTCCAGTGTTTCTTTTAAGGATAATGGAAAACTTTGATTTCATGTCATCCCCCAATCTGGGAGTTTAAGGAATTGTGTTCTCATGTCTTTTTTCTTTTGCTGCCTCATCCCGCCGGGAGGCCTGCGGCTCCCGGCATTTGGTGTTATGTAAGTCAACTGTAGGTTTTGAGGAAGCATTTGCATTAAACACAAGAAAAATTGCCTGTAATTGCAAGTTGGGCAACTGACCATTCTAACTGAGTTGTTCATTATTTTTTAATCTGGGTTCTTAGCGCTGAGCCACTCCAGAATGGCCTGTGAATATGGGAAGAAAGGCTCCACGCCAAATGCTGAGCTCTTTGACCCCCGTGCGCACATGTTGCCTGTTGCGCTGGGGGTTACGGATGTACTTGAGCGTGCTGAACATACATGTATCCTCCACTGACCCTAGCACCATAACCATCACTAACTCTGCTACCTTAACCCACTCCCCAAATCTATCCTGCGCCCCTAGGCATGTGGCTTCTCCCCAAAATTCTTTGGCTGAGCGAGGGTTTGGGGGGGGGCTGTTGCAACGTTTGCTGATTGTGGCTCGTTGTCAGACTCATCGCTGCTGCTTGCTGCAGCCGGGTTTGCATCCTCTTGTTTGAGGAAACCTTTTTGGGCCCATGGGCCCCTAAGTACTTCCCAAAGCCTTTCCCCCTGGCAACTTTGGGCTTTTTTTGATGGGGGTTTATCGCTTATAACATGTTTATAGAACTGTTCGGAAAAATTTTCGTGGTGTGCAAGGGCCTTCAAATGCCCTATTAGGGTCACAAGGTTTACAAGGTTTACAAGAAAAGGCCTTCGGTCAAGAAGTATGACTGCTCGCCTGTTCATAAAGTATAATAAGCTCATGAACAAAAAGATGAAATTTGTTGTTTTCCTGGTGTAAAAGGGTCACAGATTCATTTTACACAGGGGCTCATCCACGCCTTCAGAACCCTATTCTCATCTCGATTCCAAAGGCCAAAAACCCATGTTTTCTTATGGATCAGTATGGTATATCGACTTTTAAGGAACACTGGTTCACACCTATTGTACCAACATCGGACAAGAGATGCAATCGATAGCCGCTAGGAATAAGAACTCAAAGCTTGATTATGCACTGGTATGGCATAACGACTTTTAAGAAACACTGGTTCACACCTATCGTACTAACATCAGAACATCAGACAAGAGATGCAATCGATAGCCGCTAGGAATAAGAACTCAAAGCTTGACTTTGCACTTGTTTTGTATCTTTTGCAGCGCCTAGATGCACCTCAGCTGCCCCGAACTTCTGGGGCACAAGGATCTAGCCCCAGCGGCAAAGGCACGCTGCCCAGCCTTTTCAAGTCTGCAAGTGCGTCTGTGCAAAATGCGGCTGAGGTATTACATAGCAATGCTAATACAGTACCTCCAGCACTTGTATTCAAAGGACTCCTGCTTCTCTGCATACAACTCGACAGCAAATAAATCCTTAACAGTCCTGCCACCGTGCAGGCTGTATTAACTCCGGTAGCAGATAAGCTATGTGTGTAGAATTGGAAGCAATTGATCCGCAGACCAAAACCTTGAAATCCAACAAATACGCAGATATTGTATTATCCGCTGTAATGTGTTATCCACTGTAATGTGTTATCCACTGTAATTTGTTATCCACTGTAATGTGTTATCCACTGTAATGTGTTATCCGCTGTAATGTGTTATCCACTGTAATGTATTCCCCACTGTAATGTGTTATCCACTGTAATGTATTCTCCGCTGTAATGTGTTATCCACTGTAATGTATTCTCCGCTGTTATATATTCTCTGCTGTAATGTGTTATCCACATCCACTGTAATGTATTCTCTGCTGTAATGTATTCTCCGCTGTAATGTGTTATCCACTGTAATGTTGTTATCCACTGTAATGTGTTATCCACTAATGTGTTATCCACTGTAATGTGTTATCCACTGTATTGTGGTATCCACTGTAATGTGTTATCCACTGTAATGTATTCTCCGCTGTAATGTATTCTCCACTGTAATGTGTTATCCGCTGTAATGTGTTATCCACTGTAATGTATTCCCCACTGTAATGTGTTTGACAGGCGGCTCTCAGGCACAAGGGTCGTCAAGGGCTGGGCCTTTCTCCTCCAGTGCGGCACCATCACCAAAACCTGTCCCAGAAGGCATTGTCATGCAACCCACCAGCCTAGGTACGAGCGATGTTTGCTTGCTTTTGAAATGCCTTCTGAGTGAGCTAATTCCTTTCCAGCAATGAGGCACGAAGCCTGTGCCCAAAGGCATTGTCATGCAACCCACCAGCCTCAATACAATGAGCGATGTCTGCTTGTTTTGAAATGCATTTCGAATGAATCAATTTGTATCCGGCGACAAGGCACAAAGCCCGCCCTTGAAAGAAGTATTACACCCAGGCTTGTGCAACTACGCCGTCTTTTGGCTTTTTTGACCGTCTAGACGGTCCGTACCGTATTTGCACCGTACAAGACGGTGCTGGTTCGGTCTGTTTGAAAAGTACGGTCCCAACTGTACAAGGACGGTGCCACCATACAGTACAAATTTGACCGTAATTTGGCCCATTTCTTAGCCCCAGGGTCGTCCAGGGAAGCATTGTGTGGCGTCAACACATGAGAGGAGCATGCGGGAGGTGGAAATGGGGCGGAGAGGCCATTCTTAGGCCAAAATTGCACTGGCAGTGCCAGCCCCCGAGCTGATGCAGCCCCAACCCAGCCTCAGGGTCGTTAATGGAAGCATTGTGTGGCGTCAGCACATGGGAGGAGCACACCGGAGAGCGAAAATGGGAGGTTTTGGGGCAGAGAGGCCATTCGGAGGCCATTCTTGCACTGGCAGTGCCATCTTGGCACCGTACCGTACACCGTACCGTAATTTACCGTCTGGACGGTAAACTACGGTCACCAAAATACGCCAAGACGCCGTATTTTAAGATAAGACGGTCCGTACCGTCCTAATCGTACCGTACTAGCACAAGCCTCTGATTACACCAGAGGGGATCAACTGGGGAAATGTCCAAATATGTGCCCTTTTTGCACTCGGAAGCCATCCATCCACTGCCCCTTTATCCGATTGGTACCCTTTTTGCTTTAAATTGAAGCTGGCATTATGAGTTACACAAAGACGTGCTTGGATTCATGTGGGTCGCTCTGTGTTCAAATTGGCAGGGCTGAAAGCCCACAGTGACCATCAAAACCCTAAGGATGTGGCTTTGCATGGAAAACAGCATATGTTGGCCTACATCCCCAACCAGTTGATCGTTTCACTCCATTTCTTTTGCAATGCTGTTTTTAAATGAAATGGACTCTATAACACCAAAAATCATGTGATTTTGTGGTGAAAAATAGGGTTCATGCCACGGGCAATTAGACACTTTTGCCAATACCGGCAACATTCAAGCTCAGGTGCTATCAGCAGCCTTTGGGAACTGAGCTTTATTGTTGCCAGTCTTGGCCACCATACTCAATTCACATTTCAAAAGTGCCCCCTTTTGGGGCCTCAGATGACCACCTCTGGTATTATACGCATCTCTTGAGGCCAACCAGGCTGCACGAAGATCGTGTTCTTGTGTTGTATGCTTTATGGCATGCGACTCATAAGAAATTACAGGTAATTTATGTGCTATGGGTAGGGTTGGCCAGGACCGTATATTTTCACCGTGTATGACTGTATATCTGGTGAGTTCCCTGCCAAAAACACTGTATGTACACCGTTTATATATGGTTCTGGCCAACCCTAGATGTGGGTAATGACGCACAACGCCTGCACCCCTGAAGGCATCGCCACCAGCCTAGATTTGATGTGGTTGAGACGTTTGTACAAGATGCATTTACCGGTAATATTGAAATAAAGCAAGTTGCACTGCCCCCTCTTAGCACTTGTATACAGCCTACAAGCGTTGCAAGTTTGTTATGTTATATAGGGGAGACGTGAATCTGAACTTGAACAGATTGTATCATGCACAATGCACAAACTGTATCATGCACAATTTGTTCCACATGATCAGCAGGCCCTAAAAAAGGAACAATCAAGCAACTACGCAGGCGAGGAAACCTACTCCCACCAAGCCAAACGGACTGCAAACTTCTTCTGATCACACCAACAATGCAGGTAGCATTACTAGAGATTGGTTCTTCACGGACTTTGGAGCCTCCTTGGCTGCTGTCAAGCCACAACCTCTACGGTGTGTGTGTGTGTGTGTGTGTGTGTATGTGTATGTGTATGTGTGTGTGTGTGTGTGTGTGCGCGCGCGTGTGTGTGTATGTGTGTGTGTGTGTGAGCGTGCCTGTATGTGTGTTTGCAATGCAATAGAAAGCGAGTGCGTAAGGCAATTGTTGTTCAAGTTGTTTAGCTTTATGCAACGGAAATACAGTCCTGAACCATTCAACAACCCTCTGTGAATGGCTATGTACATACACATATGAACATGCATGTGCATAAAATACCGCCTCTTACTTTAGAGAAAATACGTTGCATACATCTGCACCCCCACAGCATGCACCGAACACCACATACACAGGGTGCCCCCACACCTTCCAATACAGGGTACCCCTTCCAAACGCCAAGCCACCCCCTCCTCTGTCGCTTCCTCCAGAATTTGCCCATTTTGTTTGGCCAACTTGGGAGGTGAGATGCGGTTTGCCCAACGTGGTGAGGTGCAGTGTCTGCAAATAATTTGTCCATTTTGTTTGGCCAACTTGGGAGGTGAGATGCGGTTTGCCTAACGTGGTGAGATACAGTGCCTGCAAAGAGTTTGTCCATTTTGTTTGGCCAACTTGGGAGGTGAGATGCGGTTAGCCCAACGCGGTAAGATACAGTGTCTGCAAAGAGTTTGTCCATTTTGTTTGGCCAACTTGGGAGGTGAGATGCGGTTTGCCCAACGTGGTGAGATACGGTGCTGCGTGCAAAGCTTAAATTCTTGTTTCTTTACATGCAGAAGGCAAAGTGTAATGACAGGCAGTAAAAACAATGGTTCATGATTTGCCAGAGCTTTTATTTAATCTGGCTGGTGGATCGTGGCTTACACAAGAAGTCACAACCGCTGAGTGAATGGGATGGAACGTTTAACGTGGTCTGTCTTAATTGCAGTTGCAAACTTTCAGTGAGGTGCTATAAGCTGAAGCCCTTTATTAAGACCTGCCCCTGTGAAACTTTCAACCCTAGAGCTGCGTCATCTTCTCAGCAGCTATCCTATACAAATTGCAACGTTGTAGAGTTGCAAGTGTGCAGAGTGCGCAAAGAGGCCACTAGGATGGGGTGCAAGTCCCCCCGTTCCTTACATAGGAATAGGAAGGTGCCAAAGTGGCATCCAACCATCGGTCCTTTTGGCTCAGTGCTTCTGTAACACTAAACAAATCATCCTGGCAACCATCGGTCCTTTTGGCCTAGTGCTGGCAACCATCGGTCCTTTTGGCCTAGTGCTGGCAACCATCGGTCTGGCAACCATCCTTTTGGTCTAGTGCTGGCAACCATCGGTCCTTTTGGCCTAGTGCTGGCAACCATCGGTCTGGCAACCATCCTTTTGGCCTAGTGCTGGCAACCATTGGTCCTTTTGGCCAAGTGCTTCTGTAACACTAAACAAATCATCAGCGTGACAGACCCCCCACAACCTTTTCACCTCAATCAATCATTGATGAACCTGCTGCACGTAAAAAAGGAACACAATAAGCTACGCTGGTGGTGTTCGCACATCCTGCCTGATTAAGGGAAGGGGCACGTATGTGCCAGCACCTAAAATCTCCTTTACGCTTTCTCTAAGGCACTACGGCGCTACTTTTCGTACATCAATCCTTTCATCTTTTCTTGAACCAGGAAATCCGCTGCTCGGTCGGAGGCTGGCGTGCTGGAGGAAACGTGCATGCCACAGAAGTCAACATGCACAAGGGTGAGCTGTGTGCGTCCTGGCGGTGGGAATGTTTGTGTGCATGTATGTGTGGTCATGTGTGTCCCATGTAGTGTGCTCAAGAGAACACGCATGCTGCACAGGTCGACATGCACAAGGGTGAGCTGTGTGCGTCCTGGCAGTGGGAATGTTTGTGTGCATGTATGTGTGGTCATGTGTGTCCTATGTAGTGTGCTCAAGAAAACACGCATGCTGCACAGGTCAACATGCACAAGGGTGAGCTGTGTGCGTCCTGGCAGTGGGAATGTTTGTGTGCATGTATGTGTGGTCATGTGTGTCCTATGTAGTGTGCACAAGAAAACACGCATGCTGCACAGGTCAATATGCACAAGGGTGAGCTGTGTGCGTCCTGGCAGTGGGAATGTTTGTGTGCATGTATGTGTGGTCATGTGTGTCCTATGTAGTGTGCTCAAGAAAACACGCATGCTGCACAGGTCAACATGCATAAGGGTGAGCTGTGTGCGTCCTGGCGGTGGGAATGTGCGTGTGCATGTATGTGTGGTCATGTGTGTCCCATGTGGTGTGCTCAAGGGATTTTATGTGTGGTCATGTGTGCATGTATGTGTGATCATGTGTGCATGTGTGTGTGGTCATATGTGTCCCATGTGGTGTGCTCAAGGGAACACGCATGCTGTACAGGTCAATGTGCACTGGGGGGAGGTGTGTGTGTCTTGGCGTGTGTGTGTGTGTGCCTGTGTGTCTCCTTGGCCTACTGTTGTTCCAGTTTGGTCAGCCTTCTGCATACAATTCCTTTTTTGTAATATCCTCCCAATGTTCACACCTCTTGTTACCATGCAACGCAGATGTTACTGCCTAGCACTTCTCTAGCCTGTTCCAGCTTCTACACTTTTCCATCACGCGTCTTGGATGCAACCTGACACAAAATTTAGGCCTGAACACCGACACCCCCTTATGCACTTTGCAGATGGGGCATTCCTGCTCCCCTGCCTTCACCGTTTTGGTGGGGAGGCCGCTTACCGGGCCAAGGTCACGCCACACATGAAGTCGTTCTGCAGGTAGTACCTGTAATTCAAAGTAGAGAAGCTTGCGGCAGTTGCAGAACAAGGATTTTTCCCTCAATGTGTATGCTTTGCTGCCCGCATCTGGTTTTGTTTGACCTTGTTCGCGCGTATTGTTTTCTCTCCTTGTTCTCTTTTTTTTGGCTGGCAGCCTGTCAGTGTGCTTCATAGATTCACTTTGGAAACCATTCAGAGCGTACCATTCTAAGCGTCTGAATTAAAAAAAAGTGCCAGTAGCAATGAGAGAAGATCTATAGAAAAAGGAAACAGGCATACCCAGAATTGGGTGGGAGCTTAGGGGCAAGAACTCTCACAGGAATGGCTAACCTGACAGGCAGTGAAACCACTCTCTCTGCACGCTCCCCTCTAACGGCCAGCAGGGCCCTTACTGAGCTACACGCTCCCCTCTAATGGCCAGCAAGGCCCTCACTGAGCTACGTGCTCCCCTTAAAGACCAGCAAGGCCCTCACTGAGAAACACATTCACCTCAATGACCAGCAAGGTCCTCCTACACAAGGTGCCTCCTGTCTCAAAACAGCGAAGCCACCTGCCCCTAAATGCCCTTCAAGCAAGCTTCCTCTCTCAGCACAGCCCTCAAGGAAACTTCAACCCGCACAAGGTGCCTCCTTCACAACAGGACAGCGAGGCCACCCGCCACGTAACTGCCTCGGACAGTACAACAGGGGCAGAACCCCTCTTACTCGCAACGCCCTCGGGCACCTCAAACTCCCTACTCATCAGACCACATGAACCTCCGACGGACCGAAATTACTCGCCTGTACGCTCGCCTGTAAGCTGCCGGACCTATGCTGCAGTTGCTCCTCGCCTTGGGGTCTGGCCATGGTCACGGACGTCCAGCTGCTGCTGCTGCTGCTGCTCTTCCTCCTGCCGCAGGGCGGCCGCGGGGGGCAGGGCCGCGGGCGGGGGCTGGGCTGCGGGCGCTTGGGGGGGCGACTTTGGCTGCAGCTCCCTTTCTCGTACTTATTTCCCATCTTAAAACTAAGCTGCCAACTATCTAAGGCACAAGCATAAAAAGGATGGTTAGCACAGCGCAAGCTGTGCTAAGAGAGTACTAACTAACGTTCGGTTGTACTCGCCTCCAAGAACTAGAGTACTTCTGCGAGTACTCAGCAGATCTATAGAAAAAGGAAACAGGCATACCCAGAATTGGGTGGGAGCTTAGGGGCAAGAACTCTCACAGGAATGGCTAACCTGACAGGCAGTGAAACCACTCTCCCCATTATTTCAGGAGGAACCACTTTGATACTGAGTACGTGCAGTAATTACGTGATTGTGCTGCCTGCAATATATTCTGTTCGTTTCATCTTTCACATTTTGCATTAGTAGCTTGCTTTTGCCTGCTCACTTGCACCATGGGTTGAAAGTGCAATTACATGGAAGGTTTTGCAGTTGTCTTAAAGTACGAAGCAGCATACTTCATGCTCAAGCTAATGTGCACGAGTGGCTTGCTTTTGCCTGCTCACTTGCACCATAGGCTGGAAGTGCTGTTGCATTGAAGGTTTCACAAGTGTTTTAAAGTACGAAGCAGCATACTTCATGCTCAAGCTATTTTGCCTTAGGGGCTTGCTTTTGCCTGCCCATTTGCACCATAGGTTACAAGTGCTGTTGCATTGAAGATTTCACAACTGTCTTAACGTACGAAGCAGCAAACTTCATGATCAAGTTGTTTTGTGGGTTTGCATCTGCTGTGCAACAGGCTGCGACGTACACAGTAAGCAACGTAGAAGGCTATGATAAAGATGTGGTCGCAAACGCACGTCTCCATGAGCAATGTAGAGTTGGATGACATCACTGTTGGGTTCATTTAGCAATTTGTACTTCTTGAGAACGCGAAGGCTAGCTACGGTATTTATAACCTCAACAGGTTCCAAGATGTGTGTGTGTGTGTGTGTGTGTGTGTGTGTGTGTGTGTGTGAGACCTGTGAATAGGACTGGCCAGAACCATATTATAGGGTGCATATACGGTGTTTTTAGCAGGGTTCCCTTTAAATTTACGGCCACATACGGCGTATATAAACGGTTTTGGCCAAGCCTACCTGCGAACCTTGCCCACTTTTTCAGGTTTAAAGGGCAGCAGCTTGCCTATGCTATTGTGGGCTCACACAACCTCAGCAAAGCAGGTGAGCAGCTATTGTGGGCTACTGTGGGAATTAGCTATTGTGGGCTATTGTGCTACAGGATTAAACAGTAGGGGGTCGCCCTGCCATTATGGACTATGGACCCGTACAACCTCAGCAAAGCATGTAAATAGCGCTTCGGGATCATACAGTAGGGGGTCGCCCTGCCATTATGGACCCGTACAACCTCAGCAAAGCAGGTAATTAGCGCTACGGGATCAAACAGTAGGGGGTCGCCCTGCCATTATGGACTATGGACCCGTACAACCTCGGCTAAGCAACTGCTACGTTGATCCAATGGAAAGGGTTGCTTGCCGTTTGTGAGCTTGGCTTGCCATGGCAAACAGGTGGAATGCTGCAGTTAGGGGCAGACATGTTCTTTTAGAGCTGACCAAGGGGAGAGTCAGTGGAGGGTTGCGTATCTGCATGCCCCTGACAGAAGAGAACCTGTCATATTGGCATATTGGCATATTGACCATGGAACCATTATCTTCTCTTTCTGTCTCCATTGCCTGATCTGCTTTGGAGGACCAAGATGGTGTTTAATGGGCGTGGGTAAGTTGCAGAGACGCCCCAAACTGGCTCACACTGGCTTTTTGTGCCTTGTGAATGAAGATGGTAACCGTCACCTTTTTTGCATGTTACATCTCCAACGTCTAATACGTAAATCTCTCGTACTCTCATTGTTAACACAGACTTCCTTTCAGATCTTCACCTGCCACTCAGGCGCTGCTTGACCTCAAGACGCCTGTGCTTGAACAAAGCTTATAGTTCCGCTTGCAAGTAGCGAAGCCTGCAGGCAGTTGCAGATGCTGAGCGAGTAGGCTTGATTGTTGCACTGGATGTGTCAACACTACCATCATAGCCTTTTTATCATTTTCCCTCACATTGTGTATGCTTTGCAGCCTGGGGAGGGCCTCCTCACAAGGGAGCCAAGAGCCTTCAAATTCGCAGCTACGGTCAGTGCCTTGTTGCTTAATTATTGATTAGTGTGGAGCTTGTGAGCATGTGGTCACTAGCTAGCTTGATAGCATTTCTATTTTGTAGCGTGGAGCTTGTGAGCATGTGGTCACTAGCTAAATAGCATTTATATATGCACACTGGTCCCTTTAAGCGTGGACGTTTTCCGTCTGATCTAAATTATCCCTAAACGCAGCGTTCAAGTATAAAGCATATGCGTGCTTTCCAGGAGATGCGCATACAAATTTTTTTACCAATTTCTAGGCCTTTGTTTTATTTTTTGGCTTTCTCTCTCCTTTGGTCAATTAAAACAGGGCTGGTCAGCCCTGCACACATCAGCAGTCGAGTCTATGTACATTATAGTTGACGGCATATGAAATCGGTGCTGAATTGCTGGAGCAGATCCATAAGCCTGATCAGTATGCCTCACTGTTGCAAAAGTGTAGGAGCGGCTTGGCTTTCTGCGCTTGTAAAGATCTCCAGCACGTACCTCTGCAATCGTATATCAACATAGCACCTGAGAAAAAAATATTGAGCAGCTGTATACCTACCTACTGCCTTTTTTTTTTTGCAGTCTGCAATGACAATCCTAAAATGGCAAAAAAATAGTGTTAGCAGCTCACAACACACACACACACACACACACATACACATTCCTCTTGTGCATCGCAGAGCTCAGTGTGCTCATGCTGCCAGATTTAGAGGCAGCTTGGAGTCAGCACCGGCACTTCAAGTTCAACTGCTTGTCAGATGAGCAGCAAGGCCAGCAGCAGCAAGGCCAGCAGCAGCAAGGCCAGCGGCAGCAAGGCCAGCAGCAGCAGCAGCGCCAACAAGGTCAGCAACAACAAGGCGAGCAGCAGCAATCCAAGAGCCTTCAAAAGCCTGTGCAGTTCTGGAGCCTAGACTCCTTAATGAGCATGCAGCGTGACGCCCTTTTTGGCCCCCCCCCTCCTCCCAGCTGCAGCAGCAGCAGCAGCAGCAGCAGCAGTAACAGCAAGGATCAGCCGCCCCAGCTTCCTTCTGCAGATGATTTAAATTCCTGCGCCTTCTTTCCTCTTCCCTACCCGCTACCCCCACAAAAGTACCTGCGCTCTGACATACCCTTTACATACTCCAGGCCGGAGTCCTACCAAGGTGTAGAGGATAGTCTGGGGTGTGTTATAGATGGCAAGTCAGCAGCTCGCCATGAAACCCCCACACAGAGCCTCATAAACGGCATCCCCACGGGTCAGTCTTCAGCACCGAAGTAATGATAAGAAGGTAGTTTTTGAATTTGGGCAGCCTAATAATTCTATTATTTGCTTTAGTTGAGATTACTGCTTTATTTCCTGCAAGCCTTCTCCGGATAATGTGCCCCAATTCTTTTTTCCTTTTACGTTAGCTTACCTTTTCTCGGAAGAAAGACAGTTTCATTCAAATTTGAAACGACTACCGGTATGCTACTTTGTGGATGTGTTTTTTCGATCGAAGGTAAGGTAGATCTGAGCGGAAGCTTGGAAAAAGCCTGAAACCAAACCAAAAAGAAACCGGAACGAATTAAGGGAAAAGGGCTAGGCACTCAGCCACAAAAGAGGCTACACCAAAAAATCTGGTTGGTTCAAAATAGTTAAACGAGTTTTTCGATCTAAGAGCACTTCGAAGAGATATTTCCTGTGCCACAATAGCATTTTGTGTGGTTTTGTAATTTTTGAATTATGGCGACTTGCAGGTATAATGTCCCAGTTATGTCCCCGGGAAAAACAAAAAAGTGAAAAAAACAAAACAAAACAAAACAAATGCAAATGTAATTGTTATAATCAGCAATGATGGGCAGTGGCAACACAATCGCTGAAGGGCAATGGCTACAAGACAGTGGATGCTACAAGATGTCCGCTGTGCAGGCAAGAAGGTGTGCGTCCTGGTCGCCCCTGCCATGGATGTGCGTGCAAGCATGGCAAGGGATGTGCAATGCAAGCATGTGTCATCCTGCACAAGAGACACCAGCAGCTGGGCAGCCACCGCATCATGCTTTCTGTGGGAGCGGGGAAAGCCCTTCCAACCTGGGGCATGCGGACTGCACGATGCACCCTATACCCTATAGTCCTAGATGATCCGCTGGGCAGTCTTCCTGCAAGGACGTCCGCTGAACCATCTAGCAATGGCTGAGCACTTCACGCCACTCACAAACTAGAGGTGCACAACCCTGTTCTCTCAGGTGCTTGTCATAGGGACGGTGACGGGGAGGCTGTGCCCTTCTATCTAATTTCCGTTTTGATTGTTTTGTTTTGTTTTGTTTTGTTATTTTTTCACTTTTTTGTTTTTCCCGGGGACACAACTGGGACATTATACCTGCAAGTCACCATAATATGTCTACACGTAACATCGAAGGTGATACGTTGTAGCTGCCAACCAAGCAATGGCTTCCTCCATTCTGAAGGAGATCGAAGACCTGCATGCCTTCCTTGAGCAAAAGGAATATCATCCAGGACAGCAGTTTGACTTTACATCGCCCCCAAAACAAGTTATACCAGCACCTGCTCCCGCTGGAGCCACCTATAGCAACAACAACATCAATCATGCAGAGGTGAAGAGTAGCCGGTTTAGTCAGATGCTTGCACAAAAACAGTTTTGACTCCCACTTCGCTTTCCTTGTACACTTCAAAAGCGCTTAAGAAACTGTAAGAAGAACGAGTAACCACACACTGGCAGGCTCAGAGCCCATCCTCCTTTGGACACAGACGTAGGAGGACAACCACAACAAGCTTGCATTCTGTAGTACTAGTTGGGGGCGGACCACTCACGTGCAACACACACACACACACACACACGCACACGCACACACAAACACACACACACACACACACACACGCACACACAAACAATTATGATCACGTTGAGATATTTAGACACGCGTGTGAATTTGCGTTTGTGTTAAGACAAAGGTGTATGTGTGTATATGTGCAGAGAAGCGTGGACAGATTGGGCTGTGCAATCGAAGCTGCAGAGCAGGAGATGGAGGCAGCCCTGAGGCGGACCACTGATGTGAGCAAGCTTTATCACTGTCATGACTGTCACTGGCTTCTAATGTGACAGTGTATCTGTGCTTGCATCACGCACACACACATACAAACACACACACACTCTCTCTCTTTCTCGCACACGCACACATACACACACATACATACATACAAAAATACACATACTCTTTCGCACACACACATACACACATACAAAAACACGTACGTTCTTGCACACACACGCATGCACACACGCACGCGCACACACACACACATACACACACACGCACACACACAACAGCAACACACACATACACACGCTCAGACACAGATACACATACGCACACACAAATACACAAACGTGCACACACACACACACACACACACACATACGCACACACAAATACACAAACGTGCACACACACACACACACGCACACACACACACACAGTCGCATACGCACTTTGCTTCTTTTGCAGGTGCATAAAAGTCAGTTGCGCCAAAAAGAGGTGGAACTGTCTGAGCTGCAACGGCACCTGGTTGCCAAGGTACAAAAAGCTCCATGACTCTTCTTCTTTTGGTGGAGTTTTACGGTACACGTTACCAAAGTGATTTCCATTTCCTTAATTCTTGTGGGGATTGGTTGTCACTGCCTGCGTCATGTTTCTATTTCTTGCAGGAAGTATCATGCAGGACCTGCATTTCAGGTAGACTAGACGACACATTTTACCCCCAAAACCAGTGCAGTAATGCATAATCGACCTGTCACCTCTTCTTCTTCAAGCTTTCAAATTAGCCAAACACATTTACTTAATCTCAGCATTTTGGCACATCAACAACCATAGCGCACTCATGTGTTCCTATTAGTCGAGGACTTAAAAGCAAAGTGATGTTCCCTTCACTGCATTGATGGTCTGCGCGGCACGTTTTCTACCATCACATCAAGAAATAGTGGATCAGACACGCATCATTTACGACTGCAAATGCACAAATGCAGGATCGGTGCATTGATGGTCTGCGTCACACGTTTGTTCCTACCACGGGCCCTCTTCTTGGGCACATTCGTGTACATTGGCATGCATATTTTCTTGACCATGATTGTAACTGCACACTTGCAGGACCGGTGCATCGATGGTCTGCGTGACACGTTGGCTACTACGAAACGCTCGTATGAAGGACGTGTCGCTCAATTAGAAGAGGCTTTGGGCTCTAAAACTGCACAGGTGTGTGCGTTTGTGTGAATGTGTGTGTTTGTGTGTATGTGTGCAAGAAGTATGTGCGTGTGTGCACGTGTATTTGAGTTGACTTGTCCCATTTTTGGTTTCATAAGTGTATGCCAGCCTGCAACACAGAATAAATGTACAGCACTGCTTCTTAATTACCTCAGGTGGCTGCACAGAGCCATGAAAACAAGGTTGCTGCTAATGAGCGCCAGGCAGCAATGGCACACCTTGACCGCGCTGCAGCA
>Ga0307942_1001359_pt1 | contig 19432 bp, 16 predicted proteins | sample OrgLakmetagen175_FD_201846 | JGI IMG/M metagenome (GOLD analysis project Ga0307942, IMG submission 201846) | Saline water microbial communities from Organic Lake, Antarctica - #175 | ecosystem: Environmental > Aquatic > Non-marine Saline and Alkaline > Saline | place: Antarctica: Organic Lake... | reverse complement strand
ACTCCCTGTGATGAAGGCTTGTCGGTCGCCGTGACCTCCGCCCAGGAGGCCATGGGGCTCGAAGGTCTTGGTCGCTTGACTCCAGGGCGATGGTAATTTTCTGTGATTTCCTAATTTTTTTTTATACCTGGAGAATAAAAATAAGAGAAGTTTTTCAGTGGGGATCAGGTGGTTGGGGGGAGGCAGAAGCCTGCACACCGCCAGGAGTATTGCTCAGATATTTGTAGGGGTTGTGTTCAATGTCTGCCTCATCTGCCTGTTTGATTTTTGTTGCGGATCTGATTGCGTATAGACTTATTTATTTCATGAGTGCTGTGGTGACCAGTAACTCCGAGGCTGTGGAGTGGGTCCCTTGTGTGGCTGCTGTAGATGGTGCCTGTTGCTGATGGTGTGAAGGGTCTTACGGTGTCCGAGTAAGCGAGGCATTAGCAGCTTATTTTGTTCTCGTGCCTTTTTTGCTTGCCGGGTAGGGTTAGTGTCTACACAGTACTTAATTTCAATAAGATGTACCGATGTAGGTATATCGCTTCTCTTGAGCACACAAGCTTCTGGCCTCATGTGATAAGTCAGAAAGCTAAACTTTTTGGACTGAAGTTCACTGCCATTTTTTATCCCTCCTCGCCCTGACCTCTCTTGTAAAGCTTGTAAATTTTCCCCCTCTAACAACTGAAATTACAAACTGTGCTTGATTTTTTCTAGCGCCTTTTTTGGTTTGGTCACAGGCTTTTTCCAAGCTTCCGCTCAGATTCCCCCCAGAGGCATATATAGCGATACAATATTACCTCACCTACCTGACATACTGTGCAGAGCCATCAGTATAGTAGGTGATAACAAGCTTTATTTTTTCCTCTATGAACTTGCTTTTTATGAGCAGGCTAGCTTGCTAGTCGCACTTCTTGACTGAAGGTATTTTTGTAAAACCTGCCTTATAAGCTACCTTACAAACCGAGTAGAGCCATCAGTATGGTAGGGGGGGCATTCCTGGTCAACTTTACTTGTAAAAGCTGGAAGAAAGCTGCCAGAGGTAGGCCAAAGCCAAAACAAAATGTGTACAGGCCAAGAGTACATGTTCAGCATATTGCTTATCTAGAAACATCAATGTAAGAGACACAATTCCCCAAAGAAAGAATACATGGAGCTTACTTTAAACATTCAAACACAAGGCAGACAGAGAAGGATCAACATTGTATCCCCTGTGAAGGCATCTAAGCAAGGGAGGCCAGGCTAGATTTTTTGCAAGTGGCAGCTACGATCGTCGCGATTACAGTGAGCACGGCTACAGAGCACTGAACTCGGTATGGCTAGTTTTGTCTAAGGCTAGCCGCCACATCATCTTGTTCCCCAGCTCCTTGTTTTTGCTTAAATGCCTGCGCCCCAGAGGGGGCGTTGGCCATAGCCATCTGCACATCCAGGTTGTGCTCATCTGCCACCTGTGGTGTGTGTGTGAGTGTGCGTGTGCGTGTGTGCAATTGTGTGTGCTTATATTTGTGTATTTTATATGTGTGTGGTGTGTGTGTGCGTGTGTGTGGGTGTGAGAGTGTGTGTGTTGTGTGTTTATGAGCGTGTGTTGGTGAATCTACCGTTGTAACAAAGTATAAGAGCGTGAGCTGTTGGAAGCTCTTGCATTAAAAAATGGTTTACATGGATTGAAGAAAGACATGCAAGAAACCGACAATTTAGCACCATTTTCTTTTCCTTTCTGTGGTGGTGGACTTCTAGCCACCACCACCACCACCACCACCACCACCAACATAACATTTAGCGCCGTTTCCTTCTTCTTTCTGTAGTGATACCACTTATACCATCAACAGCAACATAACATTTTAGCGCCGTTTCCTTCTTCTTCCTGTGGTGGCACCACTTCTACCACTTACGGTACCCGGTACCAAATGGCAATGAGTGAGTAGTTCCGTTTCATTGACTATTGTGGGGAGTGATCCCACTGCCTGCTTTAATTATCTTTTTCTTTTCTGAACATTCTCCCCTAATTACATCAAGCCGAGACCAAAACAACTAAAAACATAGCAGTGCTCATCAGCATCGTAGTGAAAAGCTCAAACTCCTGCAAGGTACCTAAATTTGAGATATGGCACATTGATGAAAGACACATATATTTGTGTAGGTATGCATACATGCAGGCAGGCAGCAAAGCCTTTCCTCCCAAAACAGCAAGAGAAAAAAGAAGCACTCTTGCCTCGATGAAAACTAAACGCTGTTCATTTAGGCAACTTTTTGAAAGTCGCAGAACTTTTCAAGGAGCTCTACACCTGCCGTTGGGTGACTTTGGAAGGGCCAAAGCAAAAATTTCGCTTTGAAAAGGAGCCCACACTAAATTCCACGGCAGAAGAGTGAGGAGTGGGTTAAGCCCCCATGCCCCCCCCCATGCCCCAAGCTTAATTACAACCTGACATCCAGCTGTGTGAGGGAGCATGGCTTTTGGGGGGCATGGCATGGGGGGGGACATGTTTTTTAATGACCAGGCCACTTCCTTGTCCTGGATTGCTTGTTTAGCAAGGCTTAGCACCAATTCATGGTGCATGAATGAAAGAAAGAAGGTAGCCTCAGGCTACAGCAACAGACAACACCCAAACTCTTCTATATTATATTTAACCCCAAAGGCCACGTCTGCAATCAACCTGTTGGACGAGGCCATGCACGGCCTTATCAAATTCTTACTAGACCCTACACGCTAAGCGTCTTTGACCTGCCTGTTAAACAAGGCCCTGCACATCCTCATCAATATCATATCTTACGAACGCTTCATGCAACACTCTTTGACCTGCTTATTGGAAGAGGTCCTGCATATCCTCATCAAGCCTTATTAAGTCTGCATGTCGCAAGATCTTGACTTGCCTATTGGAAGAAGCCCTGCATGTCCTTATCAAAGCCTGCTTATGTCTGCATGTCGCAAGATCTTGACTTGCCTGTTGGATGAGGCTCTGCACATCTTCCTCTGGCGTGGACAGGTTTGCTTGAGCTCCCATGACGTTGTCCACCACTTGCGTCTGCATCAGTACGTGCGGTGTATGCGTGTGTATATGTGTACATGTTTGTATGTGGGGGGTGGGGGGGTATGCGTATGTCTGCAGTGTATGTGTGTGTCTGTGTGTATGGGTAATGTGTATGCGTGTGTGTACATTGTGTGTGTATGTTTGTGTGTGTACGCGATTAATGTATATGTGTGTGCGGTGTGTGTGTATATATATTTTCGTGTATAGGCACGTGTATGCGTGTGTATATGTGCGTGCCCGTCCCATCATGTTGCCCACCACTTGCACTTGCGAGCAAACTGAAATTGACATGCCTGTAAGCAAGGCCAAACCAGTGTGTAGAACAGCCTTCGAGCATATTGACCCAACATAAAAGCATCACTCTACATGTTTATTGTGGATGAGTGAAATGAAACGACCAGCAAGCATTCCAACACACGTCTGTTTTGTTTCAAACAGAAGGGACTAAAAAGTAATAATAAGCTGGAGCAAGAAGCATACACACAGGCTGTTGCACATTTTACATTTTACACAGGCGGTTATGCGGGCAGACGTAATCAGTGTGGCATGGAGCGGCTCATGCGAGAAGAGTGAACGCATCTTTGAGTGTAGATGCTCTCATGGTGCTGGCATTACTGAGTTGAGCCTTAAATGGCAGCCCACTACTCAGACAGGCAACTACTGAACAATTCATTGAGCAATAACTGCTAAGAAACGTGTAGCCATCTCTACATTTTGACTGACATGTTGAGCACCAACAGTACTTCCGCCCTCCTTTTTTAGTTATGACCTCGGCCTCTTTATGCAGCACCTCCTATCTTACTAAGAGCGAGATCCGTCCCCTGTCCACAGCATTCCGTTTTTGCTACGTTCATCGGGCTGTCGCTGTGAAACCAACCTCGTCTCAGGAATTCCTCCTAAAATGCTACCAAATAACAGACGTGAAAATGAAGACAGGATTGAGCATCAAGCACCAGGTCACCCGCCCAGATTCACAGGACTTTTTGTGCACACAATTTCCACGCTAGGTTCGGCACGTCAAGTACCACTGGCCACTGGGTTCGCCTCCTGCACCCCACCCGCCCACCTACCAACCTCCACCCGCCCACCTACCAACCTAAGCTCAATTGGATGGCTGGACGTGTGTGTGTGTGTGTATGTGTGTGAATGCGTCTCCAAGCTCTCCACCGACGCACCCACCAATACGCCCCAACTTCACCCGCACCCGCACATGCACACACGCACCTGCATATCCAGGTTCTCAAACTGCTTCTCGAACTGGTCCATGGTCCTCGTAATCTTGTCAAGGTTGTTGGACTGCACGGACTGCTCTAGGGACTTGGTGATGCTCGACATGTTTTTGGTAACCATGTGCATCTTGACCTGGGAGTCAAGCCTGTCAGAGAGTGCACGTGTGCTTGTACGTGTGTGTATGTGTGTGTACATGTGTGTATGTGTGTGTGTGTGTACATGTGTGTGTGTGTGTGTTTGTGCATGTGCATGTGAGTGTATATGTGTGTGCATATGTGCTTTATGTGTGTGTAGTGTGTGTATAGATGTGTTTTAAATGTGTGTGCATGCAGGTGCATGCGTAGCTTATACGGTGTGAGACATTCAAAAGAGTGAGGCCATATCTGTGACAATGTGACAATGTTTGATACTTGGAAGGTGACAAGCCTCCTCACCTTGACACTACAGCATCAAGCCTTGAGGACAGCTTCATGTAGTTCAGTTGCTCGCTCTTCTTGCGGATAGCATTCTGCGCGTAGATCTTAGCCCCATCAAAGTTGCCCTTCTCAATGGCCTTCTTCACTTTCAAGCGCTCCGATTTCTCTTCCTTCTCACACTTCACTGCTGAACGGGACAGCTGCTTGGCGGTGAATTTGAGGTTGAATATCTGTGGGGCAAGAAGAAGAGAAAAAGAGACCAGGAAAAATCCAGGAGGCTTGAATGACTCGCACAAGTTCACATCAAGGCTTGAGTTGAGCATGAGGCTGTGTGTGCGCGCACATGCGCACGCGCACACACACATACACACACAAGTACACACACACATACACACACACGCACACACATACACACACGCATATACGAGCATATAACCTTAAGCAATGGCAGTGAGTACTTTTGAAGAAATCTAACGATTTATCACATGCGCACACACACACACACACACAGGTACACACACACATACACACACACGCACACGCACACACGCACACGCACACGCACACACACATGCACACACACACACACACATACACACACACATACACACACATACATACACACACACATACACACACATACACACACATACACACACACACACACACACACACACACACACACACACACACACACAAACAGAGCGTAAAGCGAAGGAAGGTCCGCCTGAGTGCTCGCCTGGTGCCTGGTGCTCGCTAGGCGCACGCTAAAGGTGCACGAGCACTCAAACTCCTCACCTGCTCCATCATCTTGTCCCCACCCATGCTCTGACCTTGCCCCATTCTCTAAGCAACAACAGAGCAAGAACTTGTTCTCACTGGCTTCTGCCAGCTACCTTTGAAAAATAACCGGCTGATAGTATTTATTATAATAACTCTAAAACCTTAGCAATTGCACTAGGTCGAAATGCAATCTACAGTGTTTTGCCACCAGGCAAACACCTCAATAACACCCAGGATATCACACAATAGGTCATACTGCCCACCAAGAACCAGGAGGAGGCTGGTCAGCAATTGTGTAGGGCAGTCCAACTCCGTGCAAGCGCAGGTGTTCAATAAACAGAAACTCTTCGCACTCACACAATTGCACATACACACACACAACTGCACACACACACATGCAAATACACATACACATACACACACACACACACACACACACACACACACACACACACACACACACACACCTACACACACACACACACACACACACACACACACACACACACACACACACACACACACACACACACACACAAACACACACACACAGACACACACACATACACACACACACTTGCACACACACAACACACAACACGCACATGCACGCACACAAGCATTGCACGCACGCACATACACACATGCACACGCAGGCTGCTGCTCAGCCGTCTGCTCCTACTGCTCCTGCCGAAGCTGCAGCAGTCAAAATGGAGTTGCTGCAAGCCTTCCAAGGGACGGACAGAGGCATTTTCGGGACCACTGTGAGTGTGTGTATGTGTGTGTGTGCGCAGGTGCAGGTGAACGTGCACATGCGTGCGCGTGCATGCATTTGTTCACAGCCAGACAGAGGCAATGGCTTTGTGGCTTATAGATTGTGAGGACATTACCATGTAACAGGCACATGCATACGAACCCCTTCTATTCATACACACATGTATCTATGCAGGCTGCAAAAAAGGCAACCATCAGTGCGTTGGTTACCAGTTTAGAGGCTCTGAGTCCTGTGGTAGCCCCTGTGGATAACCTACACTTGTGTGCCGGGACATGGGAGTTGCTGTACTCCACCATCACCATAACAGTGGGTTTGTGTGTGTGTGAGTGTGTGTGTCTCTGTGTGCGTGTGTGTGCATGTGCATGTCTGTACGTGCGTTTGTACGCATGTTTGTGTCTGTGTTGCACGCGCGTGCGTGTGTGCTTGTAAGCTCAACTCTTTTCACCCTTGGAATAGAAGTGCTGCAGTGGTTATGCGTGACCTTCCCAAACTTGTGCCTTGGCACAGCTGTGTGGTTGAGCTGGCACAGGCAGAATAGCACTTTGTCAGGAACGGAGCGATTGAAGTTTAAGATAAGGACGAGTCAACACAGTGATCAGACTAGATCTCTTTTCCACATTAACGCCACAGTGGTTACAATTATAGAGGGGTGGGCCGGTGTGGGAGTTTGTATTGGCGACACAGGCAAATGTTGCTGCTCCTGCTGTCGGTTGTGGGTAGGCAGCTTTTGCATTGCAATGCAACTGTATAGGTTGTAGAGGATAACATTGCACTGGAACTATACAGGCTGTAGGATATAAGCTTCCAAGGGGTTAGTGCACACTGCTTGGTATTTTGCGTGCACATTCGTGCAAGGGTTTAGTGTGAGTTTTGAGCTGGGTATGAGTGTGTTACTGAAAATTATGACATTTGAAACACAGGGCGTGAAGCGCACTAAGCTCGGACTTCGAGAGTTCATCCAGCTGGGCACTATGCTCCAGGAGATTGACATGGAGCGCAAACATGCGGTGGGTGTATACCTTGCTTAAGGGAGATTATTAGTTCTAACTGTTTTGAGAGGGGGAGTAGAATTTTTTTACGTTCAGATGAAGGATGACATTGATCTTGAAGCGCTGTTGGGCGCAAGCATGCATGCAACGAGGACTGTTGTTATATTGAATGATCAGACACTCCAGGAAGGGTAGGCCAGAACTGTTTTGACACGAACAACGATGGAAGCTCCTTGATTGGAATGAGCACGGTAAATGTACCGTACACATGCAACTTGCATGATGCAAGTTTGTAGGGTTCAGGCCAGCCTTGATGACGGGGTAAGCGGCCATACAGGGCATAGGATGTGCTGTCAGCAATTTTTCCTGACGGTATTAATTGCTGGTGTTTCACGGATTGCAAGGATAATGACCACGCTGCACTGCACCTACCTGGATTTTAATTAGACCTGGTGGTATTCTTGTCGGTGCTACACAAAAATCACATCGTCCCTGAATGTGAACCAATGCTTCTCCTTGACGAGCACAGGAGGAGGTTTGGTATGATCAGATGCAGGTGTCTGTGCACGTGCTTCCTGTGCCAACTAGCGTTATTGAATTTGGATGTGTTAGGCAAGTCCACTTCAGGCTTACGGACGCGCCAATGAGAAGGGGGAAACCAAATGGGATCAAGCGGGGTCAAGTGGGATCAAGTGAGAAACCAAGCGGGATCCAGTGGGTCACATGCTTGACTTGAAAGTGCCATACTTTGTCGTTGGTTGGCCAGATACACAGTAACGTGTCTGTGATTGTATTACTGCATGTGTGTGCATGTGTGGGTGCGTGTGTGTGTGTGTGTGTGTGTGTGTGTGTGTTCGCGTCCGATATACGTAATTTCCGTTAAATCATTTACCTCTGGCAGAGGGATCTCAGCACGAGGCCTCTGTGAGCACGTCTGCCTGTACTTGCACCAGCGCAGGCTTTGAAGTGTACGATTCAGCAACGTCTACTTCACCTGCTTAACTAGAGCTTTTGAGGCTTCATTACCAGCAATGCCTAATAGGTATACCTGCTTCACGAATCTAGCCCATTACCAGCAATCTGCATGGTACAAACCTGTTAACGTGACTACACAGCCGCTCCAGATTACACCAAACATCCAAATTCTCAGGAATTAGTACCACCTCACACTGTTCAAGGTTGGCCACACACGAAATTCTATTAGCTGTATATCGTCCATATACTTGAAGATTTTCTGCCAGAGCTGAGTACCGTGTGTGTGTATACTAAATAATATATCGTCCATATACCTGAAAACTCCCTGCCAGAAATGAGTACCTGTGTATATACTAAATAATATATCGTCTATATACCTGAAAACTCCCTGCCAGAGATGAGTACCGTGTGTGCTGTGTAGTTTTGGCCAGTCCATGTTGGCCTTGTTGGCCCACTGCCATTGAAACCTATTTCACTTCGGGTCGTCCAGAGCCATACATACATACGTGTTCACAGTGCAGGTACGGTATTCTTGGTAGGGAAATGTCCGTAAGTATGGTCATATACAGTGTGCACACACGGTTCTGGTCAACCCTAAATACACATACGCACCATTTGTATACATTTCTGGCTAGCCCTTCACATTGTTGGACCGGCTGGACCAGTACTGAGGAGTGCTAGGGCTCGTGCATGGACATAATTTGTTTGAGGCAATGGTCGGTGTGAAGCAACGGTGACGTTCTGCCCATCCATCGGTGGTATGCCACTTGCTTGTTGTTGCACACACGTGCACACACGCCACACACACACACACACACACACACACACACACACACATAAAAACACACACACCTGCCCTCCCCTGCGTGCCCCTGTAGATCAACATCGTGGAGTTCTCGGTCACAGGCCTCAGCCAGTTCAAGGGTAGACTCAGCATACAGGCTGGATTTGAGCCGGTCTCACCCTCTCGTGTGGACATCACATTCCAAGAGGCCACGCTCGTGAGTTCATTCTGGTGTGGTCACGGCACTGAGTTCATTCTGTGTGGTCACGGTACTGAGTTCATTCTGGTGTAGTACACGGCACTGAGTTCATTCTGGTGTGGTCACGGCACCGAGTTCATTCTGGTGTCGCACTCAAGGGGAACACTTGTGAGTTCGTTCATTTTGTGATGCAAGGCACTAAGGGGCACCAAACAATGTGTGGTCGAACTTCAGTCAACCTCGCCCTCTCATGTGTAAAAGTCGCATGTTAAAAGAACTAAAAGAACACATAGGGCTGTGCATGTTCATGTTCAAAAAAAAATGTGCATGTGCAAAAGAATGTGCATGTTCAAAACAAAACACAAAAAAAGTCACACACAAAGGGCTGTGCATGCTCAATCAAGTGCCCCTGTTAAGTAGGTGCATAGACCACATACGAGCAAGTATCTACAATTGAAGCTCCGTACAGATTGTTTGAGCTGGTACCTGCTTCTTGTGTAAAATCACCTTGACAAGCTTTTGAAATTGGCGACCGGTAAAGGACTTGCCACGGCAAGCAAGCATGTCCAAATGCGTCAGCATACAACTCCAAGTCACGGCTGTAAATAAATAAATGCTAAAAAGTTTCTTATATAATTATGTACAAACCACGTCAACATACACGTCCAACATCACGACAACATAAGCTTGCCCTGGCATGGCATGCTAGGTGCTACTCAGTGATGCATGGCATGCTAGGTGCTACTCAGTGATAAATGGCATGCTAGGTGCTACTCAGTGATGAATGAGCATGCTAGGTGCTACTCAGTGATGCTTGGCATGCTAGGTGCTACTCAGTGATGTATGGCATGCTAGGTGCTACTCAGTGATGAATGAGAAAAAATTAAGTTGCTGGTGTCTTCGCCACTCCACCCCCTGTGAACACAAAGAGCAAACATTTTGCAAACATGCAAGAACGGAGCAGCCTCTTGCTTGAACAGTCAAGCGCAACGTTCTTGGAGACTGAAATTTGCACGATAAATAATTTGTAGCTTGTACATACGCACGGTGCAAAATTGTACTCACCCGCTCCCCTAAGCTGTGTGTGTAGGGTTAGCCAAAGCCGTATACTACACTGTGTATGTTTGAACGATTCCCTGCAAAAATTACGTACATGCGTACATTATATATAGGGTCCTGGCCAACTTTAGGTATGTGCTATACGAGGGCAAATAGCTTGCATATATGAACGTATGAACACAGTCATGTCCAAATCTGCATACATAAATGCACGAGCACAGTCGTTTCCAAACATGCATATCTATTTGAACATAAGAACACAGTCATGTAGTACAATCTTGCGCTCATCAACAACATGAACGAATGAACACAGTCATGTACAATTTTGCACTCACCGACAGGCCCCCCCTCAGCTGCAAATGCTTTTTGAGAAGAATTATGACCTCCTGCTGTCCATCTTCAACCCACAGGCAAGTGGCCTAGTTGCGCATTTGTATGTGTGTGTATGTTTGTGTGCATTCTTACGTCACGGGCTGTAGGGTATATAGCTGAGGGTTGATGTGCTGTGCTTCCTGAAGGGCATGTGTGTGTGTGTGTGTGTGTGTGTGTGAGAGAGAGAGAGAGAGAGAGAGTGTGTGTGTGCGATCCATAGCTGTGCAGCGTGAGCTAAGGAGCAGCTTGAGTGAAAGGGAGCACCGTCACAGCGTGATTAAGGGAAGGAGCACTTAAGGGCCAGCACCTTTTGTAGCCCCTCACCACCAAATGCAGTTCACAGGTCACTTTGTGCGGATCCCAAAAAGGGTGGGGGGGTGCAGGAGCAGCAAAGCTCCATGGCAAAGCTCACACCAGTTGACTACCATCAATTTTTCAAGCCATATATTTTATGTTTAGGGTTGGCCACAAGCATATATATAAACGGTGTATATTTTGGTATTTCTTGCTTGGATTTTATGATATATAAACGGTCATATACAATGTATATATACAATTCTTGCCAACCCAATCCATGAAGCAAACTCTTCACCCATACAATTAACACTCGTTTAATTGTGGCTTAATGGATTGGCCCTCTTCAGTCACCGTTTGCATTGCTGCTGGCATGTTAAGTTGAAAAGGTTTTTGAACGAGTTTAAATATTGTTAAAACCTTGCCGACTTTTTGATCTACCTGTGTTTGTCCCCTGCCAGAGCAGCGCTGAATCATGTCAGGGTACGTTTTGTCTCTCACCTAGGGTTGGCCAAAACCATCCATACTTGTATGTATGTAAACGGTGTAAATTCGGTACTTAACGCAGGGAAAATAACATGGATACGTCGTATACGGTGTATATATATATGGTTCTGGCCAACCTTTCTCTCCTGTCATTGGTTTTTGCCACTGATTTCCCCCCCTTTTCCTGACCTTCATAGGGCTACCTTGATGTTACGTACCTTGATGACCAGCATCGTGTAGGCCGGGACGACAAGGGCAACGTGTTTGTGCTGCAACGGATGTGACACTCTTGTTTGACCTTGCCATTTCTGCTTCTTTGCAAGCCTGGAGCTCCAGTTTTGTGGCACCTTTTTCCACGGACATGTGGTAACCATTGTAAAACGTTGTAACCTACTCTCCCGTTGGACTTTTTTGTCTGTTTCAGTTTTGTTTTGCCCGGTACCAAGAAGGTGGCTTCCATTTTCTGTGTGTATGAAAAAGCAATCATCACTATGCCCAACTTCTTTGGGGGGGGGCTTTGCTTCTCCTAATCCTGGATCCTTTGCTGCCCTCTGCTCCTAAGATGATGACCTTCCATGAGGCTGCCAAAATTCACTAACGTTTTATCGCATGCTGTGACTCTTCTGAATTGATTACGATGGTTACAGGGGGGACTTCAGCTGATCGGCCAGTTAACAAATAAATCCATATAACTCAGAAATTTAGAGGATTGCCCTAGTGTTCTGCTGAGAAAGGAAAATAAAAACCAAGCTGGCAAGTTATGACTTGATACAGTATGAGAAGTCCGTTACATAAGGTGCAAACAAAAAGGAGAACAATTGCCAGGCAGTGTCATAGCGGACCCGCTTCCGCCCTTATATCACTTCCTGAGCCGCTTCTCCTTGCCCGTTCTGCCAGGAGAGTCCCTCCACTTGTTGCTGTGGGCAGCAGGCAGTGTACAGTAAACGCAGGCATGTCTCAGTGTATGTTTAAACACTTACTATACAATGCACATGCGGTGGGATGCTGTATGTCTCTGCATCCATTGGGTGGCGCAGAACACATAACATCCTTTCCTAATTCATGCCGGTTGTGTTTACACCATCTGCGTTCTTTTTCTTTTCTTAATGCAGTGCACATGCAAGCAATGCGAAGCACACTTAAGCACAGTAAAGTTCTTTTTCACGGTACTTTCATTGAGTCAAATTTGCAGACTTGTTAATCAGTTCATTCAGAACTTTCCTCATTTATCGAGGCACAAAAGTTCTACTGTTTCAGCTCCATTTCCTCACCGTAAGAGCATATTGAAGGAGGTCTGTGCTTGCCACTCCAACGTTGCCAGACTTTCGACGCTGCCTCGAATGGCATCCAAGTGCTCTGAAACCTGCAAGGTGATTTTTCAGCACAGAATTTAACAGGGTTGTCCTGTGCGACTCGCACCAAATCCAAAAGCGTTGTCGATTTATTTCAGCGCAACAGCGCAACAGCATAAACCTGAACAGCGGAGAATGAACTCACTGCCTGCTGCTTTTATTTCCGAACACAAGTTTATGAGGAATTGTATGGTCCTTGTGTGTGTGACCACGTACTCTCCAATGCTAATATCAAGTCTCATCAGGAGCCTGTTTTTCAGGTCAAGCCTGCAACCATCCTGATCCCCGTCGGTTTTTCTTCTTCTTTGTGGTGGAGTTTTACGGTACACGGTACCAAGAATGGCTCCTTATTCTTAATTAAAGCGGGGAGTGGTTTTCACTATCTGTGTCGCATTTTCTACTTCTTTATTGTTTGACCAGAAATCGGTGAAACATGACCTTGCCTTGAGCCATTAAACAAGGCAAACCTCACACGCTAAGTATCTTGCGCCACACTCTTTCTGTACAAGAATTAGGACGAGCTCTGTTGCTAGCCATGCACTATGAAACTGCGATAAACTCTCCTCTATAAGTATAAGTTAATAACACCTCCTTCCGCTAGCTCCACCCTTACACACTTGCTCAAAAGGAATAAACCCGCTTATTTTCATGTCAGAGTCGTTCTGTATAATTCTGCCATGACTGTGCCTTCCAAACGTCTTTACTATTTAACCCACTTTCTTGCCAGCTCCACCTCAGCGCACTTGCTTGCAAGGGACTAGGCAAGGACAATAATTCTACACCTACTAATTACTAATTACTTAGTACCTACTCTCATGCCTAAAGTAAATCGACCCACCTCCTTGCTAGCTCCACCTCCGCGCACTTGCCCGTAAGCCTCGCCACCCCCACTCCCACCTCCGATCCGTGCCGCCTGTGTAAAGCGTAAGAAATTCATGAGTTACTGGCCTCCAGCGTGGGCAAATACCTAGGGTGAGTCGAAATGTTGTACCTATACACGTAATGCTACGATGGTATAGCAGAGCGACTTCTGTGCATGTGGTGCTGTGGGCTCTGGAGCCTAGGGCGCACCTTGAGGTACAGATAACGCACAAATACAAGCAGTGCACTGTTTCAAGACTAGGGGTGGTGGTACAAAACAGATACAACTCTTACGGTCGGCATCTACTCGACAAAAAGGACACACACATGTTCGTACACATATGCACACGCACGCACTCATACAAGCACACACATACACACCCACACCACTCTCCTACACACACCAGATCAGGGGGCAGAGAAAGGTCAGGACCCATACGGGCAATAACGCCACCCAGTCGCTTTTCTACTTCACCCAACAGCTGCTGCTCATTATACCTGGACACGGATTGGTGTGTGTGTGTGTATATGTGTGTGTGTGTGTATGTGTATACGTTTTGTATGTGTGTGTCCGTGTGTGTGAATCCGTGTGTGTATGTGCGTGCGAGATGCAGGAGTTAGAACCATTGCCCATCTTGTTGCAGCTCCCCAGCTCTTTCTTCCTTCAGACCAGAGAGCAGTCGCAGGAGTGAAGAGGGAGGATCAGGAGCAGCACTAGCGTACGGCAGGTAATTATGAACCTGTACTGTAACATGTCCCCAGCTCTTTCTTCCTTCAGACCAGAGAGCAGTCGCAGGAGTGAAGAGGGAAGATCAGGAGCAGCACTAGCGTACGGCAGGTAATTATGAACCTGTAATGGCAGGCAAATACAAACCTGTAACTAGGGTTGGCCAGAACCATATATATACGGTGTACATACGGTATTCTTGGCAGAAAAATCACCAAATATACGGTCATATACGGTGTATATATATACGGTTTTGGCCAACCCTACCTGTAACATGTGTAGCCTTCAAACAGTGCGTAATGGATGATGGTAATGGAGCTGCATCACTGCATCACTATGACGCTAACTAAAACTTATTGCTCTCAAGGTCTCGGTCTGGAGCAGGGGGCTGCCAGCCACCCTCCAGATCCCCACTAGTATTTCTCGGGCCAATTTGTCTCCTTTTCCTTAATTGATGCAGGGAATGTTTTGCTGCCTGCGTAGTTTTTCTTTTCTTTTCTTTTCACTATGACGCTGGCAAGTACCAGCGTGGAATGCAAGTTGATGGTGGGCGTGTAGGGTTGGCCAGAACTGTAAACCACACCGCCGCTTGATCATTGCACTTTAATATATTTTTCGAGCAAATGAGATGCGCAATCAATATTTTGTGGGACTGGTACGCAATCGGATGCCCAATCGGTGAACTATTTTGGCAGCCCATGTTGCATCACAAGCATCAGAGGCAGAGCAGCAGCAGCCCTCGCCTTTGGAGATAGCTGGGCAAGCAGCTGCATCCGAGCAGAGAAGAGCAAGAGCTGCACAGAAGATGATGAGGGAGCGACGAAGCATGCGCGTGCGCTCCAGCAGCAGCAAATGGCAGCAGTGTAGCGCACACTTCATCAGCAGCAGATGGCAGCAGGATGCGAAATGGTCTGCGCGAAATGCCCCTGAAAAATGTCTGTGCACTCCCAAGTGCTGCACAATTGGGGGTGCGCAATGGCAAAATTTCCCACTGAAAGGGGTGCGCAATCCCCATGCAATGCACTCAAACAATTGCTGAAAACCGGGGCACGCAATGGTCACGCGGATTTGGTGATAATCCTGCCAAAAGCACCGTATATACACCGTTTATATATGTTTCTGGCCAACCCTACGGGCGTGGCATGCAGCGTGCACAACTTCTGAGCTACAGAAGTGCATTTTTTCTGGTTTTGACACACACACATGTAAACACACATTCACACACTCACACTCTCACACACACGTGCACACATACACACACACATGCACCCACCCACCCACCCACACATGTACACAGACTTATTCACACAATCACACTCTCACACACACACACGTGCAATCATCCTCTTTTCATGCACACATGCACGCTTACCAAATGGTGTGCGCCTTGACGTCACTAGGCTTGGGTTGCAGCCACGGCTTGTAGCCTTTCACACTGCAGAACCACACTTTCTCAGGCACCTTGGACACGATGGAAATAGCCTGTGTGCGGTGTGATTGCAACTATTGTGTGTATAAGGGTGTGTATGTGTGTGTGTTGTTTGTGTGTGTACGCAAATGTGTATGTGAGCAAGACTTGTGTCGAGGCGTCTCTGCAATTGAGCACTGGTGGAATGACGCACATGACACACTTGACAGCACACTAGACCTATTTACGCGAAGCAATCGCAAGATCTGGCTTGAATGCGAATGCAAAGTTTCATTATAGAAGCTTGTTATATGCCTGGTACCGTTGTCGGCCGTCATTTAATTTGCTTAAGCTCTTGCCTAGCAAGGGGGGGTTGTGCTACAACTCGCGCGCTACAACAGGTCAAGTCATCTGGCTTGAATGCAAAAGCAAAGTTTCATTAAAAGTTAGGTACCGTTTTGCACAAGTTACCAAGCAGGTGCAACTGCACGTCCCTTACATCCTCGTTAATGTTATGGGGCCAGATTGACCAAACCATTTATGCTCTGTTGCACAGCACCTCAGCGCCTCGGTATTCTTTTGAAGTGAGCTAACATGAGGTGCTAAACTCTCACCAAAACACAAAAACATCTTGCGCAGCATGAATTAGGGTTGGCCAGAACCGTACATATACACCGTATATGACCGCACATTTGGTAATTACCCTGCCATAAATACCGCATGTACACCGTGTATATATATATGTATATGGTTCTGGCCAATTTTAAGTATGATATTATGATATTAGGGTCTCAGCACAGCATAAGAGTGATTGACATATGCGCTAAAGCATAAGAGTGATTGCGCTACAGCATAAGAATGATTGCGCTACAGCATAAGAGTGATTTGCGCTACAGCATAAGAGTGATTGCGCTACAGCATAAGAGTGATTGCACTACAGCATAAGAGTGATTGCACTACAGCATAAGAGTGATTGCACTACAGCATAAGAGTGATTGCGCTACAGCATAAGAGTGATTGCGCTACAGCATAAGAGTGATTGCGCTACAGCATAAGAGTGATTGCGCTACAGCATAAGAGTGATTGCACTACAGCATAAGAGTGATTGCACTACAGCATAAGAGTGATTGCACTACAGCATAAGAGTGATTGCACTACAGCATAAGAGTGATTGCGCTACAGCATAAGAGTGATTGCACTACAGCATAAGAGTGATTGCACTACAGCATAAGAGTGATTGCACTACAGCATAAGAGTGATTGCACTACAGCATAAGAGTGATTGCACTACAGCATAAGAGTGATTGCGCTACAGCATAAGAATGATTGCGCTACAGCATAAGAGTGATTGCGCTACAGCATAAGAGTGATTGCGTTACAGCTTAAGAGTGATTGCACTACAGCATAAGAGTGATTGCACAACAGCATAAGAGTGATTGCACTACAGCATAAGAGTGATTGCACTACAGCATAAGAGTGGTTGCGCTACAGCATAAGAGTGATTGCACTACAGCATAAGAGTGATTGCGCTACAGCATAAGAGTGATTGACATATGCGCTACTCACCAAACCCAGAGCATCCGCCCTGCCCACGCGTCCACTGCGGTGGATGTAGTCTTCGGCCTTGTCAGGCACTGCAAACAAGTCAATGCAAATTCAACGTGTGTGGTGTGGCGTATGGCTGATCATGGTGTTGTAAGACTATGCTGGTTGTTCAGAGGAGAGGGTTGTGGCCTTCCATTGCTCATTTGCCAACTGTTGTGCTACCTGTTTTTCTGTTATCGCCGCACATTTCTATTGACCTACTTGTTATGTTGACAAATGGAAGCATCCTGCATTGGTGCTTGCTCTGCGCAGGGGCCACCATTTATTGATTCCACAAAGAAAATCGCATTGGTGCTTGCTCTGCACAGGGGTCACCATTTATTGATTCCACAAAAAAATCGCATTGGTGCTTGCTCTGCGCAGGGGCCACCATTTATTGATTTCAAAAAAAATTGCATCCGTGCTTGCTTTGCTCAGAGGCCACCATTTCCATACAAGAAATCAGTCTGCCCTCTGTAGGGAAAGCCAGCATTCAGTGGTATTGACCTGGGCATAAACTTTGAACTGACAACAGCCTCATGTGCATTCTCATTCACACAAATAGTTTTGCCATTTCAAGTGAAATGTGTGTATGTATGTATATATATGTGTGAGCATAACTGTAGGGTTGTCCAGGATTGTATATATATACGCCGTATATGACTGTATATTTGATGAAATCCCTGAAAGAGATACGGTATGTACACCGTAAACGTATGGTTCTGGCCAACCCTACACAACTGGCAGCAATGACTAGTGACTTACATGTCATGTTTATGACGGTGGGCAGTCCAGAGATGTCAATGCCTCGAGCAGCGACGTCTGTGCAGATCAGGAAGCGCACGTCCCCGTCTTTGAAGCCCTGCGTGTGTTTTGAAATGCACGACATTCTCAAGGGCGTGGATAGACTGTACCATTGCTTCAAAAGGAAAATCACAGGTCAGGAGGCGTGCAACCCTTTGTCTTTTCTGCCCTGCGAGCAATCAATGCTCACGCGAACAGGTTGTGAGGTGTTGCATTTTTTAAGTTGTGTCGTCCAGAGTTATATATATACGTTGCATACACATCATCTGTGGCAGGGAAATCACCAAATATACGATCATATACGGTGTACGCATACGATTTATGCGGTGACCAGCCCTACGAACAAAAGGCGGTTGGCAACTCTGGCACTTCTAGCTAGCTGTGAGGAATTCTGCGCAGAACAAGAAAGTGCAGCACAGAGCTATGTTGCTTAAACCCAGTGTCGCAAACAGAGTTTGTTTGCCAGCATTACTAGCTGTTCAAAATGATGCCTGCGAGTGCGTGAAATGCTGCAGCTCAGACGGCAGTGCGGACTTGCAAGATGTAAAATCCCAGTGAACTGGATATGAGAGCGACCAACAGCACCCAACTCAACCAACTACAGCACCCACATCATGCGCCAGCAAAGCTCTCCACTCTTTGTCTATGCCACGCGCACGTGCACTCACTCGCAAGCAGCTAACCTAAGTGAATCATCCTAGCTGACTTTGTCTGTAAACTCTGTAACTCTAAGTGAGTCAGCCTAGCTTCCGCCCGTTTTGACTGATGGATTTGTCTGTAAACTCTGTAACTCAAAGTGAGGCGGGCCCGTGTGTGTACGAGCAGCACCTACTCCAAGCCCCACAGCACACAAACACACATGTGTGTGTACAAACAGCACCTACTCCAAGCCCCACAGCACACAAACACACATGTGTGTGTACAAACAGCACCTACTCCAAGCCCCACAGCACACAAACACACATGTGTGTGTACAAACAGCACCTACTCCAAACCCCACAGCACACAAACACACATGTGTGTGTACAAACAGCACCTACTCCAAGCCCCGCAGCACACAAACACACAGGTGTGTGTACAAACAGCACCTACTCCAAACCCCACAGCACACAAACACACAGGTGTGTGTACAAGCAGCACCTACTTCAAGCCCCGCAGCACACAAACACACAGGTGTGTGTACAAACAGCACCTACTCCAAGCCCCGCAGCACACAAACACACATGTGTGTGTACAAACAGCACCTACTCCAAGCCCCACAGCACACAAACACACATGTGTGTGTACAAACAGCACCTACTCCAAGCCCCACAGCACACAAACA
>Ga0307942_1001358_pt1:12500-19451 | contig 19451 bp, 16 predicted proteins | sample OrgLakmetagen175_FD_201846 | JGI IMG/M metagenome (GOLD analysis project Ga0307942, IMG submission 201846) | Saline water microbial communities from Organic Lake, Antarctica - #175 | ecosystem: Environmental > Aquatic > Non-marine Saline and Alkaline > Saline | place: Antarctica... | reverse complement strand
TGTGTGTGTGTGTGTGTGTGTGTGTGTGTGTGTGTGTGTGTGTGTGTGTGTGTGTGTGTGTGTGCATGTGCATGTGTATGCGCATGTTTGTGTGTATATGTGTGTGCAAGCGTGTATGATAATGAAAGCGTGAGTGCCCACAAATATCCTGAGTTTCAGCGTCACATGCCAGCCTCAGACGGGATATGCACCACAGATTTTAACGACCCGGGCGGTAAATGCTTGCATTTACACAGACATTAGACGCCTTTGCATTTCGGTGTGGTGTGGGTGGGGTGGCGTTGACAGCCACGCAAGCGTGTCGATTTTTTGCGAGTCGTGCTTCCCTGCTTACAAGCCTCTAATAAACGGGCTACTGCAATGATAACCTAAAGCAAGGCAAATGTGTGGCACAAAATGCCCTTTCACCTGAGCAGTGTGCACAGCCAGCGACCTGCACCCGGTTGTTTTGCCACGACTCATAGGCACGCCCCCACGGGGCAAGGTAGCCTTGCCAGCAGCAGCAGAAGCAGTAGGAGTAGGAAATGTGGGTGATGAGCCAGGGCTGGGGAGGGAAGTGAACGACTTCATTTTTTTGGTGAGCAGGGAAGGGTAGGGCGAATGGCTTTTGACAATGTAGTTAGAAGACAAATGACTAATTTTAGCTGGTACGAAACATGTAGTCGAGGCAAATTTGACCTAACCAAAGCCAACCGCTAAAGTTGTACTTGCTGGCTTCGCTTGCTAAGCAAAGCAATTACGTTTTAACGTGCTCTGCTCTGTAGGTCTAGCTCGATGCTTTCAGTTCAAGTGACCATAGAGCTGTCACTTGAACTCCTGGCAGTTAAAAGGCACCTTCGCAGCGTTCACCAGGATCTCCTCCTTTAAAACCCTGCTGTCTATGTTCGTAACTAACTACCAGCCGCTTGTGTCCTTCTAAGCAATTTCACTTGAAAGGGAAACAGCAAGCAAACGGTGACGCACAGCGGCTCCTCCAGGTTATTTCTGCTGTACATGTTATACAGGACTGGTTAATTTGTTTGCTTGGTTATCAGTTAAGCATACTTTTCTCAAAACCAACCTGTGCACAAGAGGTTCAGCTAGACAACTTATTTTTCATGCAAAGCGTGATCTAACAGATTATTAATTATGTGTTTCTTGGTCCGCGGCCGCACGGTTAGTTGAGCCCATTAATCAATATTGACCTCATTGATCAATGAGGCCAATCATAAATTTTGTTGCAGCTCGGTGCTTTGTCCTCTAAGGTGACTCGGTAGTTTTTGAGGCTGCTGGCAATGGCCGGGACAGGTCATCCCTGGTAGACCCTTAGCTTAACTCTGCAGTTTCTGTGCCTGGTGCTCTAGCTTGTTTGAGGCTGGAACTTGAGTCTCTGTGTGACTTCTTTTCTCCTTCTTGTATTCTGTTGGACCTCTCTGACTGGGCTTTTTTTGTCTGCTGGTAAAGGATTTTTACGGTACTCGGTACCAAAGTGGCTTTTTCTTCCTTAGTCAATGTGGGGAGTGGTTTTCACTGCCTGCTGTCACGACAAATCATGGTACCAGCTTAAGCATGGGTTGCAAGTATGGGCTATATGTCCACCAACCCCCCCCCATAAAGGATGTGCTTAACGTCTCTTCCCACTCCACGCGAGAAGGAAGCGACGGCTCAAGCAACGTACCGAGGAGATGGTACTCAGACAAGTCTGAGAAAAGAGCGAGTTTGTTACAAGAGGACCATCTAAACTGGCCAATCAACCAAATAACCGTAATACCATCGCTCACATTATAAATCCAGGGGAAATCACACGAGTCGTCCATGCCACTGAATTAGCATGACACTGCGTAGTTTCTTGTTTTCCTTTTCCAACAGCTACACATGGATGGTCTGACACAATCATATATCTTCAAACAGAAGCTGCATAACTGTGAGCCCATTGATCTCAGCCGTTTATTCTGACACGCATCTGAGAGAACACAACAGCAAATGCTTTACTTGTCACCATTGGTGTACTCTTCCTACAAAAAGGTCTCTGGTCACTCATTCGCCTTACATCCTTCCCAAATACATGCTTTTCAACCTGCTTCGTGGTGTCATTTACAGTACAGCTCGTTTCAGGCATCGTGTTCACACCCTACGCTTGGAAATAGCGACATGGAATCAAAGTAACTCCCCCACTTGTGATCTGTGTGACGCTGATGAGCGATATCCAAGATGAGCAGCATGTTATCTTCCACTGCGCCAATCCCCAGCGATTTCTCTCTGCAGGAAATATGCATCTCTGTTTCCCCCAACAGGAGCCCCAAAGTGTGTACTTTCTGAAGCCAGAACAATAACAAACTTTATTGTTTCCTCTGAACTAATTGCTTTTTATGAGCAAGCTAGCAGTCGCACTTCTTGACTGAAGGCCTTTTTTTTGTATAACCTTGTAAAACCTTGTTGGTTGTTTGACCAATTCAAATGGCTCTGTTGTAAGAAACTCGCTCTTCCACTCACAGACACATCCACCAGCCACCACAGCACCCCGGTGCGTTGCTTGAGCCGTCCCTCCTTCTTCTCACGTCGAGAGAGGGGGAGGAGACGTTTAAAACACCTTCATGGGGGGGTTTAGCTTAAACTTGTAATCCATGCTTAAGCTGGTACCATAATTCGTCGTGACATCTGATCTCAACATGATTACATATGCAGCCTAGCAGTCGCACTTTTTAACTGATGGCTTAATCTGCAACCCCTGTACAAGAGATTCAGCCAGACAACTTATATATCATACAAAGCGTGATCTCGACTGCCATTGCTAACATTCGTCGGTCCGAACTATCAGGATTGTACAATATTGTTTATTGTGCATGAATCAAGCAAACTGTATTGATGACCAATTGTTTCAAATACGGGTGTAGGCTGATTAATCGGCTAGCAACGACAGTGTGAAGGTCTTGTAGCTGCACATAAATTTAGCCACAAATGCCTCTAAATGGAAGATGGCCTTCTGGCCCTCTTGCAACCGGTGCTCGTAGTATGCAGCATGTGAGACCACTTCCTGCAAAAGGAGAGCAAAAGAAAAAATTAGTGGCGCTGCGCTTGGGGTCTCTAGGAACTAGTCAGAAACCTTGAACATAGCCCAACCTTGCAATCCATAATCAAGCTGGTACCAAATTGGTCGTGACAGCCAAAGCTCTGTGATGAGCAAGGGCTTTCTTGCACTTCAATAAATTTTAAATGGCATGGCCTCTTATGCCTGTGCCAACTGCCTGGCAATTCTGCCCTAGCCCTAGCTAGGCAGAGTTGTGTGCACTCTTCTGGAACTAGTTCCCTGCTCACCCCAGCTAGCCTTGCGTATGCAAATGCACGAGCTGTGTGTGTGCCCAATGCTGGTGCTCCCTGCATACCTGGATCCTCAAGGTCCTGTGTTTGACCTGATGTGTGTGACCATTGTCATGCATGCAAAGAAAGTGCAAAGCAAGTAAGATGGCTGGTGCAGGCCTGTTGCAACTCTGAGACTTGCCGTTCTCCATCCCGGGCAGTGCCCTCTCCGAGTGACGCGTCATCACAACAGTGGCCGGAATGCAATTGTGCTTCAGCAATTTAAGTTGAGCTACCTGCTCATTGCGAACATGCAACAATTTGACTTCATACTTCAAACAGACTTGCATTCCCGGCGTCACCAAATGCCCCCTACAGGATCACATATGTCATAAAATTAGGTCTTCTTTCCGTTTCACAAGTTTATATGTCCAGGAGCTCAAAAAAAAGCATCCTCTTCTCCAATCAGGACACTGTTCGACTATCAACCAGCACCATCCTCCTGAACATGAGATTCTTACTCGATTTGGCGATAAAAAGTTTTTGGAGAAAGCCAATATTTCTAAACAAAAAGGCTCTCAGTTTTTGCAGCAATATATAGGTCTAGGGCATAAAGTGTCCTAAAGACCAATAGAACGCGACAAATACTAAGCAAAAAATACACACATGTAATTTGCGTCCCCCTATAGGTACCTAGGTACTAGGGTTCCAATAGAACGCAGATAGCGTGAACACTACAACAACCAGCATGGATTAGGAGAAGATTTTGTTTTGTGTTCTGCAACACCCCAAAGGAGAGTACACAAGCGAGGTCGCGGTGAAAAGGCAAGAAACGAGCATAGTTGCAAGTATCTCTTTTCTATTCAAGGAGTTTCAAACTACCCGGTGTCAAAGAGGCTCCCTTTTCATAGCTCACGTGGGGAATGGTTTCCGCAGCTTGTGCAATCCTTTTTATAAACCAAAGCACTCAGATCAGTTCACCTGAGCTCATAAGGGGTTGTGATGCAGCCAATCACGTCGACACGTGACACATGCTACGCACTATTTTACCTACAGCACAGAGACAAAATGAACATCTAAAAACCTTATCGCAGCCGACTTGAAGCTGTGCGCATCCAAGCACTGATCAATACCTTCACACTTGTGCCTACCTGCTTTATTCTGTCGTCCAACTTTACAAGCAGCTCCATCAGCAGCTTTTTCAGGATGAGCTCTGGGGGTATGCAGTTGGCAAGTAGCTCGTACATTTTGCCACGCACCTGGAAGATAGGACGTGAGGTGGCAAGTAGAGTATTTGTCGAGACTCATGAGCACTAATTTCAAATGTTAGTTACGTGTGTGTACATGTGTGTGCGTATTCATGTATGTGTTGTGTGAATGTGTGTGTGTGTGTGTGTGTGTGTGTGTGTGTGCGCGTTTGCGTGCCTGTGCAAAAAAGAGAGTAGCTATTGAACGTTGGACAAAGAGCATTTCCTGTTAGCTTGCACGGACCCCATAATTGAACACAATTGAAGCACTGCACTGCACAGAAAAGGAATAAAGTACTAATTGAGCGTTTGCTCACCATAGGCCACAAGGGAAAAGGGCCCAAATTCTATACTGCCACACACAGGAGCATTCTAATAATGAAATGCAGCCCCACACCATTTTGGATGGATTTAACATAGCAGTGGCGCATTCAGAAGTGGCGTAGCCAAAATGATGCAAGTCAGATCAGAGGATCATAACATAAGCTGGATTGTTAAGAGCCGATCAATTGAGATCCAGACTGCTGTGCGCCAGATCGTTATGAGCCAGAGCATTGTGAGTCAGCTGTTTGACAACTAGATCTCACCCACTGACCGCTGTACATGGTCACCATATACAAGTATTCCGGGGTTTGCTCTTTCGCGAAGCCCAAGTCGCACGTAACAGCAGTGCATGCTCACCTATAAAGGTTTTTAGAGGATTACTCTCTCACGAGGTCACATGCAAGATCTCGCCCACTGACAGCTGTGCATGCTCACCATATACAGATGTTTAGGCGATTGCTCTCTCAAGAGGTCACACGCAATCTCAGCAACGTAGGCCTCCCAGTCAGCAGGGGACACCTGCGTGTGTGCGTGTGTGTGTGTGTGTGTGCGTGTGTGCGTGTGTGTGTGTGTGTGTCTGTGTGTGTGTCTGTGTGTGTGTGTGTGTGTGCGTGTGTGTGTGTGTGTGTGTGTGAGGCAAGAGCAGAAATGTGTCAAAGGAGGGGACTTGCACCTTAACAGTGTGCACTCTGCTTGTGCGCAGCTCTTACGCATGTGTGTATGTGTGTGTGTGTGTGCGTGTGTGTGTGTGTGTGTGTGTTATGTCCCACAGGCTGCTTACGCAAATTAATAGGGTCGGCAAGAACATATGTACACCGTATATATGACCGTGGCATATTTGGTGATTTCCCTGCCATGAAAATTGTGTATACACCGTATATATATATATGTGGTTCTGGCCAACCCTAGAAAGCAAGGGTCAGGGGCCTGCCTGGCGCAAAGGGCTGTCTATACTTACTTGTTGGTTGCATGTGAAAGGGTACTGCTGCACCTTGCACACCTCCATGCTTAGCAGTGCCCTGTGTGAGTGTGTGAGCATTTCACCTATTTGTAGTGGTGCACGTGTCTAAGTGTGTACGTCTGTGCTTGTCGGCACGTGTGTTGCAGTTGCGTGTCACTGCACACGCATGTGTGTGTGTACGTGTGTGTATGTGTACGTGTGTGTGTATGTGTGTGTATGCGTTTGCGTGTCACTGCACGCACATGTTTGTATGTGTACGTGTGTATGCGTGTGTGCATGTGCGGGCGAAAATCTAGAAAGATTTGTTTGAACATGCATTGTGAAAGAGAGGGCTTGCAGGCATATTGAATGCGACTGTGATTTGGAAGGTGTTATGCAACGGATCATCACCACCTGAGGCGACCAAGGGACTATCAGCAGCCTCATGATCTGTAACAATGCACTCTAATAGCACTCTGATAATAGCAGCCTTATTATTAGTAATTATTAGTCATGCTACCCTGTCTTTACCTCAGCTAGAACGGAATCAGCAGATCAGCCTTTTACCTGCGCAAGTTGCGCCCGGAATAGGTCACCAGCTTGCTTGCAAATGCATCGGGCAGATCCAGGCCCTCCTCTCGAGCCACCGTCTTCAACACCTCCAGGACCTGTGGTTGAAGCAGTGCTCAAGCGTAAGCAACGAGAACAATGAAAAATGAACTGTCAAAGTGGGCGGTGTTGCCAATGTCTTCAAAACCCTCCAAAACCCTCCAAAACCCTCTAGGAGCAAAGCAGCGTCGATCGTCTGTAGTGGAAGCAAAGCAACATAGGGATAAGAATGGGTGTGGTGTCCCGGTCGAACCGAGGCCCTTTTGCAGCCACAGATCAGCAACATAGGGATAAGAATGGGTGTGGTGTCTCGGTCGAACCGAGGCCCTTTTGCAGCCACAGATCCTCAAAAGCTCGAAAATAGGGAGAAGAGGCACGCAAACAATAGAACAGCCGGTCAACAGACGGCAGACCAAATCATGTGAAACCTGAAAGAGCTTACATGGAAACAGTTCCTGCTACAGTATACTGCACTTAAAGAGGCACAAAAAGGAGCAAGCAAGGAGTGACGTAGTTTGAAGGTCCTATCAAAACCTTGATGTCGTGTGAGGCGGC
>Ga0307942_1001358_pt1:0-7500 | contig 19451 bp, 16 predicted proteins | sample OrgLakmetagen175_FD_201846 | JGI IMG/M metagenome (GOLD analysis project Ga0307942, IMG submission 201846) | Saline water microbial communities from Organic Lake, Antarctica - #175 | ecosystem: Environmental > Aquatic > Non-marine Saline and Alkaline > Saline | place: Antarctica: Organic... | reverse complement strand
ATACGTATTTATATGGCTCTGGCCAACCCTACAAATAAGGGACAAAAGGCACGCAGCAATCCAGGCAATAGCACTTTCCTAAAGCTCAACCTAAACAAACGTCAAAATAAAGTACAGGTCACTCCAGCTCGTGTGCTGCCTTTCTGGTCAATCGAGTTCCTCCGCAATTATTTCCACCAAGACGACTAACTACTACTACTACGAGTAACCTTGACTACTACCTTGACTACTACTACTACTAACTTCTACTACGACTAACCTTGAAGTCCACCTGCTTTAACAAAGCCCCAAAACTGGCACCCATTGCAATGCGCACGAGTACATGTCTATAGGTTGGCCATGTATGTATACGGTGTGTATCCAACATCTTCAGCGCAGGAGATGCTTCATACACCATCGGTCAATGCGGTGTATGTGTGTGTGTGTGTGTGAGTGTGTGTGTGTGTGAGTGTGTGTGTGTGTGTTATACGGTCCTGGCCGACCCTACACGAGAGCAAGCATGCATGAGCACAACTGCATGAACGCATGCACATAGGAGCAAGAACAGGAGACTGCCTGATTGCGAGCAGTGTGCCACAAAGTAAAAGCAAAGATTTGCTTCGTACAACTTAATTAACCTACTCATAGCCTTGTCGCACTGTGACAATCGATTACGTAGAGATACACGTGTACTTCCATAAAACATATTTGAAAAGAAGCTACTTTTCAGCCCCACTCGTAACACAAGCAAATATTAACTTTGGTGGAGGGTTAAAATCACATTCGCCCCTTCACAGCCCTGCCCATCAAACTCTTGAAGGGCACCCACACTTTCAGGCACACTTGCTAAACGCTCATTCGAGGTTACTTAAGCTTGAAGCACCCGCAAGGTAAACAGAAATATACGCAGGCAGTGAAAAACAATCCCCACAACAAATAAGGAAAAGGAGCCGCGTTGAATACCCGCAACCCCATCTTGCACCCTTAATCTTGCATTCATAAATTACAGCCCCATCTCCATCTTAAACCCATAACCTTTAGAGTGCACTTACTGATTTTGAACCTGCAACACCCGAAATCCTCTCTTTGAACGGTAGAAAGGTCGGAGAACTTTAAGCGGTGCTGAACAAGGCGACTTTGCTCAACCGGGTGAACCAGCAGTGCGTACACCAACTGCACGCCCCAATCCTGGTTTCTATAGACCCCTCTCCTCCATTCGGTTCAACCAGACTGTCTGTTGTGATGTTGGAGCTGGACAACCAAAGTGGCTTGCACTGCTCCTTGTTTTGTTGTAAGGAGTCGATGTTGCGCTCGTGCGTGGAGGTCACGCTAGCTGCTGGCTTCCTATGTCCCCTTATTTCCCTGCCGGTTGGGCTCTTTTATGAAACCAGCCTTACTATTACAACAGTAAGCCTCGCTGCCTGCCATTCCTTGTGTTCATTCGTACCTGCACTACGTATCGGTCATTGTAGCCCACGTCGCTGGGGTTCATCTCCAGGTGGTAGTTGGAGCTAAGGGTGGTGAGCTCCACCTCTATTTTCCTGCTGGGCAGCTGGATGGTCCACGGCTTGGATTCCACTTTGACCTGTGTGCATCAGATAGACAGACGCACACATAGATGGTATGACGTACCATTATCATATATATATATACCTGTATAGGTTGGTGCGCATTATTGTTCACTTGTTGCTTGAATCACGCTTTGGCAATGTGTGTGTCAAAAGCAGATGACATAAGCCTTGTGCTACCATCTGCATCTTAATGCAAAATACAAGTAGCGTGTGGGACAAACATTTTGCAGCGGCAGGTAAAAGAGATCCCTTGATTAAGTTTTCAATCTGGGCAGCGTGCTAGTCTGGAGACTGCTACAATTCTGAAGATGGCACTGAATATTATATTCAAGCATGGTCCCTCCCACGTGTCAGGTAACACACACAGAAACAGATACACACATATAAACACATGTACCATGCTCTTGTTTGCACCCACACACTACGACAGACAGACTAAAAACCCACCTTCTCAACACCTGGCCCGTACAAGCGCCGCAGCAGTGCCATGACAGTCGTCTTCTTGCCGGCACCCGGAGGTCCATACACAAGGGTGTGTGGGGTATCTCCCGAGGCTATCTGTCAAGCGAGGGCAAAGATCAAGGTTTAAATGCACACGTGTATACATGCGTTCGCCTGCTCCCTCTTTTTCCCTGAGGGGCAGTGCAGCCCAGGCAGCGACTCACCAGCTTGTCCAGGTTATCTGCTATGTCCTTGTGCACCACAAACTTGTCAAAGGTGACCGGCCGATACTGCGCGCAGGCAGGCAAGAGGAAATCATTGCTCCCTCCATTACGTCCTACATTGCATCAAGAGACCAGCAGGACCAGTTAGTGCGATTTCGCATGCCCTTGCCTTGTCCACCCAGAGCATGGCGGAGACCCAGAGGGAGTTGCAACAACAGCTGGATTCAAAAAGTTGTTTTTGAAAGCGAAGCAATTGATTACGATTCTTAAAAATAAATGTTACCTAGTTGGCTGTGAAATGTGATCAGCAGAAAAAATTGCAATACTGAATTCACAATGGCCAGCTCTAGCCCTCTGCAAGCTGCCCTGCATGCACTGTACCACCATGAGGATGCCAGCGTGAAGAGCCAGGCTGGGAAATGGCTTGAGTCCTGGCAGCAGACCGTGGAGGCCTGGTCAACCTCAGATGCCGTGCTGCACGACCCCACTTCCAATGTGGAGGCACAATACTTTTGCTCACAAACCCTGCGGACCAAGGTGGGAACAATCATGGCGATGCACAGCCTGTAATTCTGGCACATGCGTGAATTGTGTGCTTGGCGTGTGTGTTTGGCACGCACGTGTGTGTGTGTGTGTGTGTGTGTGTGTGTGTTTAAGTGTGTGTAAGTGTGTGTGTGTAGGTGTGTGTGTGTGTGTAGTGTGTGTGTTTATGCGCGTGTGCACGTGCACATGCATATCGTATGTGTGTATGCGTGCGTGCGCACCCTTCTTATTGCTGATGACATCGTTCACGAGCAATTCCTTAAACATAGCCTCTACCCTCATGGTACAACCTATCACCAGTATGCATATCAGGTCCCACCTTCATAAACACCCCAAGCTCACCCTTCCACACTTATGCACGTACACACACACACACACACACACACACAAACATGCATACATGAACACGTGCGTGTGTACACACAAATACACACATAAACTAGCACTTAAACACACATGACGTTACGCCAATTCACAGGTCCAGCGCGACTTTGAAGAGCTGCCAGAATCGGCAGTGCCCAATCTCAGGGACAGCCTGCTAACCCTGCTTCTGAAATACGCAAAGTAAGTCTGTGCTACTATGCGGGATGAGCTAGCAGAACCTTGGCAAGGCCCCTCTTTCTTTTTGAAGGATGCAGTTTGGTCCTTCCCTGAGCACGCACACGCACACATACACAAATTTGATTGTGCACTCACAGAAGTGCACATACGCGCAAGTGAAAGCACACATTCTAGTGTAAGGAGTCTGGCATGCGCTGTGCTGCTGCAACACGTGCTCCTGAGTGCGTGCTTCATGTGTGCATGTATATGTGCGCGACTCCTCTGACTAGCTTGCCAATCACCCTTAATTTTTGCATGCTTCTTTGCACTGACTCACTCAAAACTGCAGCGGAGCAGCTGTGCCTTGCCATCATGGCGCTGACCGTGCAGGTGCCTTACTTCCGAACACAACATCTCACACATGTACACACGTGCGTAGAGGGACTTCAGCGGTGCGGCGCCAGCCTGCGCCTTGCCACCATTGCGCTTACCGTGCATTGTGTGCGTGGCTCCCTTTCACACACAACACCTCACACACGTGCACAGGGGGACTTCAGCGGTGCTGCGCCAGCTGCGCCTTGCCACCATTGCGCTTTCCGTGCATTGTGCGCGTGGCTCACTTTCACACACAACACCTCACACGTGTGCACAGAGGGACCTCAGCGGTGCGGCGCCAGCTGTGCCTTGCCATCATTGCGCTGACTGTGCACGTACCTGCTCAGAACTGGGGTGAAGGGGAGCCCATTATGTGGCTGGCCTCCCGCATACTACGCCAGCCGCCTGATCTAGCGCTTCCTTGCCTACTGGAGCTACTGACTCTGATGCCCCAGGTTGGTGCCAAGTTAGGAGCGTTTTGCCTCCCTTGGGTGATGGTAGGGTAGGCCTCACTTGGGTGATGGTAGGGTAGGCCTCACTTGGTCTTGCGTCCCAGGTTGGTGCCAAGTTAGGAGCGTTTTGCTTCCCTTGGGTGATGGTAGGGTAGGCCTCACTTAATCTTGCGCCCCAGGTTGGTGCCCAGTGAGGAGCGTTGTGCCTCCCTTGCGTGATGGTAGGGTAGGCCTCACTTGGTCTTGCCTCCTGGAGCTGCTGACCCAGGCACCCCAGATGGCTTGAAGTTTTTTTACTCTGTGAGTGTCATTGTGTATTTTCATGCATGGGTGTCGAGTTTTGGTGCGTGGCCTGTGGTTGCTTAGCAGCTTGTGTTGGAGCAGCTGGCTCTGATGCCCCTCCCCTGGCTGGGTTGGCAGGCTAATAAGATATAAATCATGTTAACCTCGTAATACCTGAGGCTTGTCGTGCCGTGGGGCCAGCCATCTGATGACAACCGCGGCTCCCGTGCCATTGTTTCCTCCAGGGCTCCAAGGCTTATCCATATTGTCTGTTACAACATCACATGATACATTTTGATTATTGGGCCCTGCCGTGATCCCAGATTTTACTGCTGTAGGTAACGAGGTGGCGAAAGCACTTTCGACCACTCCCCACATTTATTAAGGAGACGAAGCCAGTCGTTGTTAGCAGCTGCACTGTTATTGGTGCTGTCCTAGGTCAAGGCCTCTAACTTTATGGTGCAACAAACGGCGGCAATCATGCAATCTGTCCCAGGTCAAGGCCTCTAATCCTCTGTCCTAGGTCAAGGCCTCTAATTCTCTGTCCTAGGTCAAGGCCTCTAAATTTCTGTCCTAGGTCAAGGCCTCTAATTTTCTGTCCTAGGTCAAGGCCTCTAATTCTCTGTCCTAGGTCAAGGCCTCTAATTTTCTGTCCTAGGTCAAGGCCTCTAAATTTCTGTCCTAGGTCAAGGCCTCTAACTTTCTGTCCTAGGTCAAGGCCTCTAAATTTCTGTCCTAGGTCAAGGCCTCTAACTTTCTGGTGTAACAAACGGCGGCATGGGTGTGACGATTACGATGACAAGCTATGACAAAGCTCCAGCAAGGAAATGATTTCGGGCAGGCAGAGCCTTAAGCATCTTTGAGAAATCAAATTTAACGCGTGCTTGTGGAATTGAGCACCGTTTGAAGCATTCGAATTAAAGATGTTGTTTTCATGCCGGAAAAGGAGAGCTCATTCCTTAAATAAAAATGTTGCACCTGAAGTTGGCCAGAACCGTAAGTACACAACGTATATGACAAAATATTCAGTGATCTCCCTGTCACATATACCGTATATACGTATATACACTATAAATATTGTACAAATATGGTTCTGGCCAACCCTGGATACACTTCGACAGGTGCATACACATTTTGTGCCACTCACTCAAGCACACGTCTACATGCCTGTCGTTTTCCATGATAGCTTCAATCCATGCCTGCATGCACAGACACAAATGCGCATTCATATGTACACGCAAGCACTTGCATGCGCATTAATATGTACACGCACGCACTTGCATGCGCATTAATATGTACACGCACGCACATGCATGCGCATCAATATGTACACGCAAGCACTTAATATGTACACGCACGCACTTACAATGTACACGCACCTGAGTGAGCAGACCACGATTGCCTGCCTGTTGTGTGCATGTATGCAGGAGGTCAACAACTTCAAGTACGCAGTCCGGCCAGAGAGGCGGCGTCAGCACGCCCTGGAGCTCACCTCCGCCACCGCGCATGCCATCAACCTGCTTACCACGTAAGTTTAAGCCAGGCTGTTTTTTGCTTCTTCTTTGCCTTTTCTGTTGCTGACCTCCGCCACCGCACGTGCCATCAACCTGATTTCCACGCGCGTTTAGGTTAGGCAGTTTTTTGCTTTTTTCTTTGTCTTTTCTGTTGCTGACCTCCGCCACCACACGTGCCATCAACTTAATTACCACGTGAATCCAAGGCAGCGCAGAGTCCAGGCTGTCTTTTGCTTTGTTCTTTGCCTTCTCTGTTGCTGACCTCCACCGACCCACACTGTCAATGCCGTCGAAACCCACGCCCATGCCCACACAAACACACGCACACACACACGCACACATGCACACAGCTGCCCCAGGGCTTTATGCTTTTTCCGGTGTAGGGCTACCCTTTAGCAAAAAGGCCCCCACGTATCTATGACTTTGGAACTGACGACGATTGTGTTCCTGTGCAGGTGCCTGTCCCAGCCCTTAGATGCGCGCACCCGTCCTGCAGTACTCGAGGCGTTTGGGGGCTGGCTGCGTTTGAGTGAGGGCGCTGCGTTGGGGCCCGACGGTTCCAGTCTGCCATCGCACCCATTGGTACGTCTGCTGCTCCTTTTTTTCTGCAACCAAGCAGCATATGAGCAGGGCCCAGATTGGTCCCATTATGGTCAAGTTGAAAGTGAGCGAGGGCGCTGTGCAAGCGCTTCGCACCGTCGCTTGCTTGTGCTCGTAATCCTTACAGATTGCTGCAAGCAATTGATAACACCCTTAGTTCATTCTGACATTGACGGCTCAACATCAACATTTTGATCCATGCATAACAGGGGCACGAAATGCTGGTACACCCTTTGTTCATTCTGACATTGACGGCTCAACATCAGCATTCAGACCAACAAATAACACAGGCGCAAAATGCTGGAACGTCAGTATCTGCACGCCGGGCAATCAGCAGGAGTACAAGCCAGCCCACGAGCACGCGGCAGAGGCCTCTTTTTTACTTTTTGCATGCCTAATCCTGCACATCTTCACAGGTAGAATTCATTCTGTCAGTGTTTGCAGGTGGCAGAGGCACTGGCTGGCCTGTGAGCGGCAGTGGCCTCTTCTCAACTATTTACATGCTTGCTTCTGTACAATGTGACAGGTAGAACTCGTTCTGTCTGTGTTTGCAGGTGTCAGAGGCTCTGGCTGGCCTGCGAGCACGAGGCAGTGATCCCACCTTTCACGCTGCAGTGGAGGCTGTGTGTGAGCTGGTGTGGTGCACAGTGGACCCTCAGACCAACCACATTGATGCCAACATGATGCCTCTCATACAGGTGACACGTCTGTCTGTCTGTGTTTGTAGTTAAAGTGTGTGTGATTGTGCATGTGTGTAAGTGTTTATGGTGCACAGTGGACCCTCAGACCAACCACATTGATGCCAACATGATGCCTCTCATACAGGTGACACGTCTGTCTGTCTGTGTGTGTAGTTCAAGTGTGAGTGTGTGTGTGTGAGTGTTCATGGTGCACAGTGGACCCTCAGACCAACCACATTGATGCCAACATGATGCCTCTCATACAGGTGACACATCTGTGTGTGTGTAGTTTAAGTGTG
>Ga0307942_1001357_pt1 | contig 19453 bp, 14 predicted proteins | sample OrgLakmetagen175_FD_201846 | JGI IMG/M metagenome (GOLD analysis project Ga0307942, IMG submission 201846) | Saline water microbial communities from Organic Lake, Antarctica - #175 | ecosystem: Environmental > Aquatic > Non-marine Saline and Alkaline > Saline | place: Antarctica: Organic Lake... | reverse complement strand
CAGAGGCGCTTTGCTGTGCATCCAACACGTCCCAAAGGCACAACACGTTGTAAGGCAGAGGTGCTTTGCTGTGCAGCCAACACGTCCTAAAGGCACAACACATTATGTGTTTGGTTGCATGGTTGAGGCGCTTTGCTGCGCAATAAACGCATTCTTTTGGAATGTATGTGCAAGCATGGCTCCATATGCTTTGGCACCCAAAGAGCTCCAACCATACAGTCTGTGAGAAACATTTCGTCCTATCATTGTTATCAATCACAACACACAGGCGTTGTGTACAGCATCCAAGCCGTGGCATTACATGGCCTTGGAATAACCAGAGGGAATTAATGAAACGCATTGATCACACACAGGCAGCGTACACCAGCCAAGCCGTGGCACCATGTGGCCTTGAAATAACCAGGGGGATACGATTCACTCATGCATGATCACACAGAGGCAGTGTGTGCAGCATCCAAGCCGTGGCACCACAAGGCCTTGAAATAACCAGAGGGAATTAATGAAACGCATTGATCACACACAGGCAGCGTACACCAGCCAAGTCGTGGCACCACGTGGCCTTGCAATAACCAGGGGGATACGATTCACTCATGCATGATCACACACAGGCAGTGTGTGCAGCATCCAAACTGTGGCACCATATGGCATTGCAATAATCAGAGGGAATTAATTGAATGCATTAATCACACACAAGCAGTGTGTGCAGCATCCAAACTGTGGCACCATATGGCATTGCAATAACCAGAGGGAATTAATTGAATGCATTGATCACACACAGGCGGTGTGTGCAGCATCCAAACTGCTGCACCATATGGCATTGCAAAAACCAGAGGGCATTCATTGAATGCATTGATTACACACAGGCAGTGTGTGCAGCATCCAAGCCGTGGCACCATATGGCCTCGCAAAAATTAGAGGGAATTAATTGAATGCATTGATTACACACAGGCAGTGTGTGCAGCAGCCAAACTGCGGCACCATATGGCATTGCAAAAACCAGAGGGAATTTATTGATGCATTGATTACACACAGGCAGTGTGTGCAGCAGCCAAACTGTGGCACCATATGGCATTGCAATAGCCACAGGGAATTAATTGAATGCATTGATCACAGATCACACACAGGCAGTGTGTGCAGCATCCAAACTGTGGCACCATATGGCATTGCAATAACCAAAGGGCGACAATTCACGAATGCATAGGGTTGGCCAGAACCGTATATTAACACCGTATATGACCGTATATTTGGTGATTTCCCTGCCAAAAATACCGTACATGCACCGCATATATATGGTTCTGGCCAACCCTACGAATGCATCATGCATCAATCACACACAAGCAGTAAACAGTGTACAGCACCCAAGCCTGGCACCACATGGCCTTGCAATGTGTAGAGGAAACAATTCACTCATGTATTGATGACACACAGGCAGCATACACCATGACATCTTACAACATGACACTTTGTATCACACACACACGCAACCCCCCCCCCCCCCACACACACACACAAACACACACACACAAACACACACACACAAACACACACACTCACACACACACAGGCGGTGTACACATCCAAACCGTGGCACCATATGGCCATGCGACAGCCAGCTGCCTTGATTGGACCTCATCTGTTTCAGGTGAAGCCTGTTGTTCTGTGTGTGTGTGTGTCATTGTTTGTGTGTGTGTGTTCTGTCATCATCCAGTCACAGCCTCTATCGATACAGAAAAACGCTTTGTGTACTGCGTCCCGTGCCTGTGTACCATCAGTCACACCCGCTACCTGCCTGTGTACCATCAGTCACACCCGCTACCTGCCTGTGTACCATCAGTCACACCCGCTACCTGCCTGTGTACCATCAGTAACACCCGCTACCTGCCTGTGTACCATCAGTCACACCTGCTTTTTGTCTGGACGCTTTGACTATGTAGATCAGGTGTAATGCGTCCCGTGCCTGACTCGGTTGAAAGTGATTTGGCCTGTATTTGCTCTTTCCAGCACAACTGTTTCCTCCTGGGTTTCAAGCCCACACGCACTTACCAGTGGTTTGCGCAGTCTAAGTGACAAGCTTAGCATGAAATATAGGGAGGTCACACAGCTTGTTTGAAGGTGAAGCATTGAGCAGCTGGAACTTTGTGTCTGTTTTCCTGAATTCCTGGGTGGATGGGAGGGTGGGTGCACACACCCTATGTAAATGCATGTCATGTGTGTCGCTCGGTTGGTGTCTCAGTCTTTAACTTACGTCTACGTGGTGAGGTCCTGTCGTGCTTGACGGCGAATGCATCCATATGTGCATGCTTCTGCAAATCGAATGTGTGTGTCTGTACCACAGAAGAAGTCAAATGCTGTTGACTGGGGTACAAATGTGTTCAAAAAAATCTGACACAAAGCGTTCAGCTCTAATCTGACTCGTCTTCCAGAGTACTGGGCCACAATTCAGAACACTCTGGTCAAGTTCCTATACGGGAGGCACTGGGTCATTTGCAAAAGGCTTAGGCGGGTTGCTGCAGTTAGCGGCAAAGTGCTGCCTTCCTTACTTGAACTCCGTCTCTAATATTTCTTTCTTTCGCTTGTAAATCAGAACACAGAGGTCCTTGTTCAACGCCCAGCCTGTTTATTTGCTGACTTACTTGAATCTTATCCTTTTTTTCCTTCGCCTTCGCCTGAAACCCAATACACAGAGGTACCTTGTTCAACGCTCAGCTATCCGCCTGTGTGCTACCTCTCGTACTTGAACTCTACCTCTAATCCCCTTATTGTTTTGGTCTGGGATCTATCCTACAGGGACCCTTGTTCAACGCTCAACTATCCGCCTGTGTGCTACCGCTCTTACTTGAACTCTACCTCTAATCCCTTTATTTCTTCGGTCTGGGATATATCCTACAGGGACCCTTGTTTGACGCTCAGCTATCCGCCTGTGTGCTACCTCTCTTACTTGAACTCTACCTCTAATCCCTTTATTTCTTTGGTCTGGGACCTATCCTACAGGGACCCTTGCTTGACGCTCAGCTATCCGCCTACGTGTTGGGCTGTGAGTATGCCATTGGAAAAGCAGAGGACCCTAAGATGGCTCTTGCGACCAAGGTACTGGGTGTTCTAACTCTATCTTGTGCTCTTGGTTTGCGTAAATCTTGTGCGTAAATCTTGTGCGTAAGGAAATCTCATCCCTTTGGGTGTTGGTGGCACTATCTGCAGCACTCACATTTTTAAGTCTTGCTAGGACCTGGGTCTTGATTTTTGTTTTTTGATTCTCGAAAGGGTCAGTTGAGTGTTAAATCCGTTACTTTGGAAGCCGAGATCCACGTGCACTCCGTCACCTTCTGCCGACCTTTTCATGCCAGACATGTGCTTTTCAATTTTTTGTTACCTCTCGTCAGAAACTGGTCTTAGACCCAGGGCGCCTCATATTCCCCATTTATCAATCCTTTGCTTTTGTGGCGGGAAATATGGTGTTGGCGGAATAGGCCATGGGTCTTTTCTAAGGTTGGCCAGAACTGTATATATACACCCTATATGACCATATATTGGTGATTTCCCTGCCATAAATACCGCATATACACCGTATATATATGGTTCTGGCAAACCCTAGTCTTTTCCCCTATCTCAATTCCAAGAGCAAGGCCCTGACGTCTGCCCATAAGGCCTAAACTATTCTGCGTAAGATGGCCAGCATAAACACTTCAGGGTTGTATGTTTTTGTATCAAACCTAAGCATAGACACGTCTTTCTCACACAGATCATTCTGCACACACACACACATACATACACACGCATTCAGATCCCTGGCAAAGACGTGCTGGAAAAAGTGGTCACTGTGCATGACCACGGACAAGGCCAAACCTCACAGCAGGTGCCAGCACCAGCATCCTCTGTCTTGCAAATGGGCAAGCCCTCTCCGGCAGCACAGGGAGCAGGAGCTGCGGCAGAGGTGTGTGTGCGTGTCTGTGTGAGTGTATGTGTGTGTGTGAGTGTGTCTGTGTGTGTGTGTGTGAAGAGGAAAGCCTTAAGACAGGCAAGCCCTCACCGGAAGCACAGGGAGCAGGAGCTGAGGCAGGAGTGTGTACGTAATTGAGTGTGTGTGTGCGTGTGTGTATGTGTGTGTGTCTTTGTGTGTGTGTGTGTGTGTGTGTGTGTGTGTGTGTGTGTGTGTGAAGAGGAAAGCCTTAAGACAGGCAAGCCCTCACCGGAAGCACAGGGAGCAGGAGCTGAGGCAGGAGTGTGTACGTAATTGAGTGTGTGTGTGCGTGTGTGTATGTGTGTGTGTGTCTTTGTGTGTGTGTGTGTGTGTGTGTGAAGAAGAAAGCCTTAATACAGGCAAGCCCTCACCGAAAGCACAGGGAGCAGGAGCTGCAGGCAGGAGTGTGTACGTAATTGAGTGTGTGTGTGTGTGTGTGTGTGTGTGTGTGTGTGTGTGTGTGTGTGTGTGTGTGTGTGTGTAGAGAACAGCCTCAGCCGGGTAGAGCTGTACCACCTGAGCAACCGGCGCAGAGAGGAAATGTGCACGTCTTTGCTGTATATGTGTTATAAGGATACCAGGTAGTGGCTTTTACTCAGGCCTTGCATGTCAAAGCCCCCTCCAATTTCTGACTTGTGAGTCAAAGCCCTGCAAACTCTGACTTATGTACATGCAAAAAGGCATGGACATAATCTCCGTGTACAGCTTGAAGTTTTTGTGAATGGATTTGTGCGGACATAAATGCATTTTGGTGCAACATAAAAAACCTGGCACCTCCTTTTCGAATTTAACATGCGTTTGGTGTATGCCTTCCGTGCGTTTGGTGTATGCATTCCGTGCGTTTGGTGTATGCCTTCCCTGCGTTTGGTGTATGCCTTCCATGCACGTGTGGTGTATGCCTTCCATGCGTTTGGTGTATGCCTTCCGTGCGTTTGGTGTATGCCTTTTGTGCGTTTGGTGTATGCCTTCCGTGCACGTGTGGTGTATGCCTTCCGTGCGTGTGGTGTATGCCTTCTGTGCACGTGCGTTTGGTGTATGCCTTCCGTGCACGTGCGTTTGGTGTATGCCTTCCGTGCACGTGCGTTTGGTGTATGCCTTCTGTGCACGTGTGCTTGGTTCCATGGTGTCAGATCAACACACAGGCTACAAACAGAGCATGTGTGTGCCATGGTGTCGGATCAACACACTGTCTGTAAATAGAGCATGCGTGTGCCGTGGTGTCAGATCAACTTAATCTGTAAACAAAGCATGTGTGTGCCGTGGTGTCAGATTGACACACAGGCCGTGAACAGAGCATGTGTGTGCCATGGTGTCAGATCAACTTGCTCTGTAAACAGAGCATGTGTGTGCCGTGGTGTCGGATCAACACACAGGCCTTGAACAGGGCATGTGTGTGTGCCATGGTGTCAGATCAACGCACAGGCTACAAACAGAGCATGTGTGTGTGCCATGGTGTTGGATCAATACGCAGGCCGTGAACAGAGCATGTGTGTTTATCATGGTGACAAATCAGCACACAGTCTGTCGACAGAGCACGTGTGTGCCGATGCTGTCATATCAACGCACTGGCCGTGAACAGAGCACGTGTGTGCCATGCGCAAAGCAGCGATTGTTTTTGGCTGCAACCTCCTTCATATTTGGTGCATGCGAGTGCAATAAGCTTGTGCCTGGCACTGAAGTAAGCTTGTGCCTGGTAGTAATCTTGTGCCTTGTACTAAATCTGCGTGAAAACACAGGCCGTGAACAGAGCACGTGTGTGCCATGTTACTAGATCTGTGTGAACACACACACATGCACACACACATGCACACACACATACACGCACATACAAACACATACACAAAACTCACACACATGCACAGGTTATAAACAGAGCACGTGTGGTACATGCTGAATTAAGCGTGCTTTGTGCACACAATCCTAAACGCACTCCCTCGTTATTTTGTTGTGCATGTGCGTACGTGTGTTTGGTTTAGTTTTGAAGTCAGTTCTTGGATGCACCTTCTTGTTTTATGTTGTTTGTGTTTGTGTGCGCAGGTTTGGTGCTTAGCTGCTCAACCCAACAATGACATTGTCGCTTGCTCACTTATTTCTGTAATGTTTGTGTGTACATGCCCAGGTTTGGTGCTTAGCTGCTCAACCCAACAATGACAACAACAATGTCGTTGTATGCTCACATATTTCTGTAATGTTTGTGTGTATATGTGCAGGTTTGGTGCTTAGCTGCTCAACCCAACAACGACAACAACGACATCGTTGTATGCTCACATATTTCTGTAATGTTTGTGTGTATATGCCCAGGTTTGGTGCTTAGCTGCTCAACTCAGCAACGACAACAACGACATCGTTGTTTGCTCACTTATTTCTGTAATGTTTGTGTGTATATGCCCAGGTTTGGTGCTTAGCTGCTCAACTCAGCAACGACAACAACGACATCGTTGTATGCTCACATATTTCTGTAATGTTTGTGTGTAAATGCCCAGGTTTGGTGCTTAGCTGCTCAACTCAGCAACGACCTTGCTACAACAGATGTCAAGACGCGGGAGCTACTGGAAGAAGTGGAGCTGCCTCTGTCTGTGAGTTGGCTTTACTTTCTTGCTTGGTGCATTGCTTGATGTGCTGAGTCTGGTACATACACACATACACAACACACGCTGAACACGTTAGTGTTCCTCCCACCTCCCTCTCGTTCAATAAGATGCAGTATTAGTTGATGTGCTGAGTCTTGTGCTTTACTAAGACAGTGATTTAACAACACATGCTGAACGTGTCAGTGTTCCTCCCACCTCTCTCTCGTTCCATAAGCTGCAGGGTTATTTGATGTGCTGAGATTTTTTCTTTACTGTGACAGTGATTTGACCTGACATTGAATCACTGTTGTGAAGCACAGTAAGTTGTAAAGCTCAGTAAGTTGTCCGACACGTACCTTCCATAAGTGCTCTTTATTTTTGTCCAGGGTGGCATGTACGGTAATTTGTGGAAGAACAAATCTGCCTCTGTCTGAGAATGTACGTTCCTTTGCAAGCGAGTCTTCTTTTTGAGTTTGTTTCCTCTTATACTTTCCTTTGCAAGCAAGTTTTCTTTTTGAGTTTGTTTCCTGTTTCCTCCTATTTATAAGGTGGACCTGCCTCTTCTTGATTCCGTCTTCTCCTATACAATAGATGGATTGTAGATTGTAAAGCTGTGTGTGCCTTCCCTGACCTTAGTCAAATCATAAGGTGGATCTGCCTGTCCTTAAGTCTGCGTCCTCCTATGCAAAGAGGTAGGTTGTAGACTGTAATGCTGCGTGTAGATCGTAGATTGTAGATCGTAATGTCCTGCGTTCTCCTATACGAAGACTCCATGTACAGAGACTGTAATGCTGCGTGTAGATTGTGGAATGCAGATCGTAAAGCTGTGTGTGCCTTCCCTGACCTATAGATGTGTGGATTGTAGATTGTAGATCGTAAAGCTTTATGTGCCTTTAAAGCTGTATGTGCCTTCCCTGACCTTGTCGAAAAATCTGCAACATGCGCACGTATGCAAGGCACATAATCTCTTTGCTTGGTGCGTTCAGATCAGCAATCAGATCAGCATTCAGATCAGTATTCAGATCAGCATTCAGATCAGTATTCAGGGCAAGAGCTGTTGGGTGGGAGAAGCATTACCTTTTTTTATTGCTTGGGCACTTCAGTAATTGCACACGTTGCTTGAGCACGCTGGCGTTCATTAATTTATCAGCCACACGTGCACAAATGTAAGCCACGGGCCCTTCAATGTGGTGCACTTTTATGAATTCATGGAATGCTTGGGCTGCTTAAGTAGTGCACGTGTTGCTTGAGTACTGCCGTTTGCCTATTTATTAGTCATGCGTGCACAAATGTGAGTCACCGGCCCTTCAATGTAGTGCGTTTTTATGATTTCATTCCTTTGAGCCTCCGAAAGCCCTTGCAAACGCTTGAGTTAATTTTAGAGGGGTGATTACAGACAGGGGGAGAGGATAACGCAAGTTGGCACGTACGCTAACGTTGTTGTTGCAGAGCATGATGTTGTTGTTGCAGTGGCATGTCGTAGTTGCATGGGCATGTCGTTGTTGCAGTGGAATGTCGTAGTTGCAGGGCATGATGTCGTAGTTGTAGGGAATGTCGTAGTTGCAGGGCATGATGTTGTTGCTGCAGTGGAATGTCGTAGTTGCATGGGAATGTCGTAGTTGCATGGGAATGTCGTAGTTGCAGGGCATGATGTTGTTGTTGCGGTGGAATGTCGTAGTTGCAGTGGAATGTCGTATAGTTGCAGTGAAATGTCGTAGTTGCAGGGCATGATGTTGTTGTTGCAGTGGAATGTCGTAGTTGCGGTGGAATGTCGTAGTTGCAGGGCATGATGTTGTTGTTGCAGTGGAATGTCGTAGTTGCAGGGCATGTCGTAGTTGCAGGGCATGTCGTAGTTGCAGGGGAATGTCGTAGTTGCAGGGTATGATGTTGTTGTTGCAGTGGAATGTCGTAGTTGCAGGGCATGATGTTGTTGTTGCAGTGGAATGTCGTAGTTGCATGGGAATGTCGTAGTTGCAGGGCATGATGTTGTTGCAGAGCATGATGTTGTTGTTGCAGGGCATGATGTTGTTGTTGCAGTGGAATGGCGTAGTTGCATGGGAATGTCATAGTTGCAGGGCATGTTGTAGTTGCAGGGCATGATGTTGTTGTTGCAGCGCATGATGTTGTTGTTGCAGTGGAATGTCGTAGTTACAGTGGAATGTCGTAGTTGCATGGGAATGTCGTAGTTGCAGGGCATGATGTTGTTGCTGCGGTGGAATGTCGTAGTTGCAGTGGAATGTCGTATAGTTGCAGTGGAATGTCGTAGTTACAGGGCATGATGTCGTTGTTGCAGTGGAATGTCGTAGTTGCATGGGAATGTCGTAGTTGCAGGGCATGATGTTGTTGTTGCAGTGGAATGTCGTAGTTGCATGGGAATGTCGTATTGTTGCAGGGCATGATGTTGTTGTTGCAGTGGAATGTCGTAGTTGCAGTGGAATGTCGTAGTTGCATGGGAATGTCGTAGTTGCAGGGCATGATGTCGTAGTTGTAGGGAATGTCGTAGTTGCAGGGCATGTCGTAGTTGCAGGGTATGATGTTGTTGCTGCAGTGGAATGTCGTAGTTGCATGGGAATGTCGTAGTTGCAGGCAATGTCGTAGTTGCAGTGGAATGTCGTAGTTGCATGGAAATGTCGTAGTTGCATGGGAATGTCGTTTTGCAGTTGAATGTCGTAGTTGCAGGGCATGTCGTAGTTGCAGGGCATGATGTTGTTGTTGCAGTGGAATGTCAAAGTTGCATGGAAATGTCGTGGTTGCAGGACATGTCGTAGTTGCAGGGCATGATGTTGTTGTTGCAGTGGAATGTCGTAGTTGCATGGGAATGTCGTAGTTGCAGGGCATGTTGTAGTTGCAGGGCATGATGTTGTTGTTGCAGGGTATGTCGTCACATGCGCTAACGGTGCTGCTGCAGGGCATGCACACAACGGGAGATAGTTGCAGATCTGGAGAAACTTGTAATGTAGGTGTATCTCCAAGTGCACTCACGATGCTGTTGCCTGGCCTGCGCGCGCAGGAAGTCATAGCAGACATTGAGAGGCAGGGGCTGGGCTTTGATGCCAAAACTCTGTACGAGATCGTTGCTAGCATGCAGGAGGCAGTCAAGCAGGTGCGGACTTTCATGCTGTTTGATACAGCAAAGTCACACCATATTATGTACAGCATTGTTGCCATCAGGCAGGAGGCAGTCAAGCAGGTGCGGGCTTTATTGCTGTTTGATACAGCAAAGTCACACCATATTGTGTACAGCATCATTGCCATCAGGCAGGAGGCAGTCAAGCAGGTGCGGGCTTTCATGCTGTTTGATACAGCAAAGTCACACCATATTATGTACAGCATCATTGCCATCAGGCAGGAGGCAGTCAAGCAGGTGTGGGCTTTCATGCTGTTTGATACAGCAAAGCCACACCATATTATGTACAGCATCATTGCCATCAGGCAGGAGGCAGTCAAGCAGGTGCGGGCTTTCATGCTGTTTGATACAGCAAAGCACACCATATTATGTACAGCTTTAATGCTGTTTGGTATGGCCCACATAGTCACACCATGTTGTGTACAGCTTTAATGCTGTTTGGTATGGCCCACATAGTCACACCATATTGTGTACAGCTTTAATGCTGTTTGGTATGGCCCACATAGTCACACCATATTATGTACAGTTTTAATGCTGCTTGGTATGGCCCACATAGTCACACCATATTGTGTACAGCTTTAATGCTGCTTGGTATGGCCCACATAGTCACACCATATTGTGTACAGCATCGTCACCAACACACAGGAGGCAGTCAAACATGTATAGATTCTATGCTTTAAAACAAAATGAAATACTGTTGTCCCCGCAGCTGCTTGCTTGCCAGCCAGAGGAAAGCTGAGCAATTGAAAGGAAGATGATGTATGGAGTATGGTTGGCCAGAACCGTATATATACACCGTATATGGCCGTGTATTTTGTGATTTCCCTGCCAAAAATACCGTATATAAACCGTATATATATGGTTCTGGCCAACCCTATGTATGGATCAAGGTTAGCTTACTGGCAAAAGTGTTCAAAGGTCAGTAAACGCAGTCTTCTATCTGCGGTGAGGTCTGTATGACTTCAGACGGTTTATCTAGTGACATCAATGTTCTGATTCATCTAGTGATATCAGGGTTCTAATGTACTGACATCAATGTTCTGATCCATCGAGTGGCACCTGAGTTTTGATGCAGTGACGTCAAGGTTCTGATCCATCTAGTGATATCAGGGTTCTAATGTACTGACATCAATGTTCTGATCCATCGAGTGGCACCTGAGATCTGATGTAGTGACATCATGGTTCTGATCCATCTAGTGACATATCAGGATTCTAATTATATAGTGTATTAGGGTTCTGATCTATTCAGTGGCATACCTAAAGTAATCATTGTTTGCCTAAAAGGCTTCCTTCGGTTCTTATTTCATACTTGCTCAAAAGTATATCCCTTCTGAGAAAGTGAGCAACAGGTGTAACGCTTTGGCCATTGTAAACGGACTGAGGGTGCCTTGTTGGGACGACTTTTGACTATTAAGCCTGACATGAAAAACCTACAAGCCTGTATACATTCTGATAAAGTGAGCAGCAGGTGTATCGCTTTGGCCATTGTAAACGGACTGAGGGTGCCTTGTTGGGACGACTTTTGACTATTAAGCCTGACATAAAAATCCTACAAGCCTGTATCCTTTCTGAGAAAGTAAGGAACAGGTGTACCTAAGGCTGGCCAGAACCGTATGTATATACACCGTATATATATGGTTCTGGCCAACCCTAGGTGTATCGCTTTGGCCATTGTAAACTGACTGAGGGTGCCTTGTTGGGACGACTCACAGTGGCTTCTTTAGTTAATGTCAGGAGTGGTTTCCACTGCCTGCGTAGTTTTTTCCTTTTTTTGTTCTTCTTGCTCTTTTTTCCAAGCCTGTTATGAAACGCCGCAAGCATGTACAACCTATTTTCTGTGCACACTTATGGCATGGAATTTATATTGCTGCTCACAAGCACACACACACACACACACACGCACACACACGCACACACGCACACACACGCACACAAACAACACACACGTGCACGCCCCCTTGTTAGGACGACCCGTGAGCCTGACACAGAAAGCTACAATTGTGTGCAACCTATATCCTAACACGCAAGGGCATAAAATTTTACTGCACACAAGCACACTCACATACATACACACATACACACACATACACACACACACACGCACACACACACGCACACACACACTACACACACAGGCACACCCTCTCTCCCTTCAAACCAACCACATACCCACAAACACACACGCGCTTGCACACTCACACGCGCACACACATACACAATCACATACACAGATTGAGAAGGAGGTCCGGGAAATGGCTCAGTGGGAGGGAAGCAAAAAGCCAGGTATGCACGCTGTATATTTGTGACCTGTTGTGTTGACTTGGTGGCCTTTTAAATTTGCCACAGCACTAGCTGCCTGAATATACTTGCTGTAATATTTGCGACCTGTTGTGTTGACTCAGTGGATTTTTAGGTTAGCCACAGCACTAGCTGCCTGAATATACATGCTGTAATATTTGCGGCCTGTTTTGTCGACTCAGTGGCTTTTTAGGTTTACCACAGCACTAGCTGCCAGCGCAAACGCCTCTATGATTTGTCCACGTTCACACTCTCGATTTAACTTTATAATCTATAATGCTTGTGTTTGCTTGCAATGTCGTAATTGTATCTGCATAAGGGAACATCACATTCTCACACCTACTATCACCATCACAATAACTGTCACGCGTACATTCTAAATCATGCTTGCAGCTGCATCAAGGAATTATGCTTGCATTTGCGCTCACCTTCGCACTGACATTTGTGCCTACCTTTATGCAAACATTAGAATTGAACATCACGCTCACATCTGCATTGTGACTCATGCCTGCATTTGTATTGAAGAATCATTTTTACATTTGTGCCTACCATATGTATTGGAGAATCATTCTTACATTTGTGCCTACCATATGTATTGAAGAATAATTCTTACATTTGTGCCTACCATAATGCTTGCATTTGTAATGAGGAATCGTTCTTGCCTTTGCATTGATTAGGGAAAGAGAGGCTGCCCCTGAAGCTAAGTGCTGACTGGATGGTATCCGAGATCCTCTTTGACAGGCAAGTGCAACGTAACTTATGAATTCAGTGTGACACACCTGAACTCAAGTTCTTGAAGTGTAGCATAAAGTGAGATGTTATCACTTTCTGCTTTTCTCCGGTTTCTGCTTCCCTTCTCCATTCTTTTTATTCCTTGGAGAACACAACTCTCTCTTTAGCATACTTCTATTCTAGGTCGCTTCCTGCAAGGCGCTATGCGCCCCAATTTTCGACCCACGGCAACTAACTAGTAACTTGGGTTGGCCAGAACCTAGAACCGTGTATATACGCCGTATATGACCGTAGTTTTGGGAAATTTCCTGACAAAATTGCCGTATACACACCGTAAATATATGGTCCTGGCCAACCCTAAACATAACGTTGTTGTGGCCTCACCTGAGAGCGCCATACACAGTGCATGAGTTTGCTGGCTAGGCATCAGCTGCACAGCTGCAGAGGCCGTCAGCCTCCTTCAACGTGTATTGCTATTACAAAGTCTCGAATCATCTTTATATTACATGCCTACCTGGGAAAATAGGTTAAATTTATCTTGGAAAGAGGCACAAATGAGTACAAGGTTGCACCTCCCAAAACTGTTCCTGCTGTATGATTTCGGCACATGTGTGAGGCATACACCCACACATATGTGAAGTATACACTTACACATGTGCAAGTTCAGCACGTACACACGTGTGTGAAGTTTACACCTACACATGTGCAAATTCAGCACGTACACACGTGACCAGTCAGCACGTACATACATGACCAGTCAGCACATTCATGCGTGACCAGTCAACACCGCCATACACCCCCTTAAGTAGACAATTTGCCAAACACCCTGTCTGAAGGTCACCCCCCATTGTAACCATTGTGTGGAGTATTACACGTAATGCATAACACATAACACACACAATGCATAACACACATAATGCATAACACATAACACATAGCAATTAGCACATAACGCATAACACACAACAGATAATATGTAACACATAATACAGCACATAGCACAAAGCACCTAACACACAACGCATAACACATGACACATAGCACATAACACATAGCACATAACACAGCACATAAAAACACATAGCACATAATACATAGCAATTAGCGCATAACGCATAACCCATAACACATAACACAGCACATAGCACAAAACACCTAACACATAACGCATAACACATAACAATTGGCACATAACACATAACGCATAACACACAGCACATAACACATATTGCATAACGCATAACACACCACACATCAAACATAACAATTGGCACATAACGCATAACACACAGCACATAACACATATCGCATAACGCATAACACATCACACATCACACATAACGCACAACACATACACACGTGCGCAAATTGAGTGTTTGGATTCAGTTTAGCCCTCTTTTGCCTCGAGCACGAATGTCGACCTACGTGAGTGCACCCCTTTTCTCAGGCTGGAACTACCAACAGCTGCCGTCCCTTACCTGAAGTCTGGGTATTACTCTGTGAAGGACCAGGTACGCACCAGCAAACACTTAACACAAATAAAAGAAACTGTGTGAAGTTTTAGGTATGCACCAACACACATTTAAAAAGGCAACATAAACTCTGTGAAGGACCAGGTAAGCATCAGCAAACATTCAACACAATAAATATAGACTCTGTGAAGGATGAGATAAGCACCAACACACATTCAAAGGGGTGACATAGACTTTGTGGTTGATTAACTTGGCTTCCTGAATGATTAAATAAATTTTGCAGAGGATTAGGCAAGCTTCACGAACAAAAAACTAAAAAAAGGATTTCGGGGTCTGATTTTGTGTGAGAGAGCAGGTGTGCTTTGGAAATGAAATGTTCGAGCAATTCATCAAAACTGTGGACCGCGAAGGGTTATAGATTGAATTTCAGTGATAAAATTATAATGGTTAATATGCAGCTTCTAAATCACCCCATGGGAGACCAAGCATGCTGCAGTCCTATCATACTAATATACTTACATGTACGGTATCATGCAATATAGAGAACACAGAACACAGTAATGACCACCATTGAAACCAGCAGGGTAAAGTCATTATGTGCGCTTGTACTACAGAGGGGCGTGCCGCCCGCCCAAATTTCGACCCGACGAAGGACTCACACTTTTTTCGTGTTTTCCCTGTTTTCGCCATCATTGCCTGTCTGTGCAATTTTCAAGACCTTTGTTCATATGTCCAACCCCTTCTGCATTGAGCGCCACTGTCAGATCCCTTCACATCTGGCTGTGTATGTTATTTCTCCAACTGTCTGTCTGTCTCACACGCATGTTGCCTTTCTGCGCAACCCGCATCTGTGTCCAAAAATGCATTGCTGACATTTCTGACCGTGAAAGACCTTTGAATACCTGAGACCAATCTTGCCCTCCTGCACAGAGCGCCACTGCCTTCACTGTCAGAACCTACCATATAATTAAATACATCCTTTGACCTCGCCTGATTTTGCAAAACAGTCCAGGCATCTATATCAAAAGACACAAAGACGCTTCAGTCTTTTGCCATTTCAGACCTGTCAGAAGACCTGCGTAGTGCAATGACATAAAGGCAAGCCTGACAAGGCAGGTTTCAGGCATGAATACAGACCACCGTGAACAACTGGCGGCCTGCTGTGCTCAAGAGATTCTAATGCAAAGCATGCCAAAGATTCTAATGCAAGCTGTGCGCACATGCAAAGCATGCCAGAGATTCTAATGCAAAGCATGCCAGAGATTCTAATGCAAGCTGTGCGCACATGCAAAGCTTGCCAGAGATTCTAATGCAAAGCATGCCAGAGATTTTAATGCAAGCTGTGCGCACATGCAAAGCTTGCCAGAGATTCTAATGCAAAGCATGCCAGAGATTCTAATGCAAGCTGTGCGCACATGCAAAGCATGCCAGAGATTCTAATGCAAGCTGTGCGCACAAGGGAACACACGCATGCCTCACGACAAGCCGTTGCTACTACTGAGCACTGCAGCCAGGTGCTGCACGCGAGGGAGTAGGTGATGGCAAGGCCAGGAAGCGAGTTTGAGAGGTGGCCTGTAGAATAGAAGGAGAGAGGGGAAGGTGAAAGGCCCTCATGTGCAGACGCTTTTGCTTCTGAGAAACAGACCATACTTCGCAAGACCACCTCGCTGCAGTCTTGCAGCTGCTCTCTGAGCTTCTCGGCTTCTGTTGCTGCACCTGCAACGTGGCGCCTTAGTGTGTGTGTGTGAGTGTGTGTGTGTGTGCCTAACCCCTAGGCACAAAGTGTCCATGTGCACAAACCGTAACAATAAAATCAGCTTCAATTTTATTTTCCTTTGGAGAAAGGCTGCGGCCAAGAAAGTTGTCTTCCTTGACGGTTGCTCTGCGCTCCACGCAGACCCGTTCTTGACGCAAGAACAAGACCAGAAATTCGCAGTCACAGGCCTGTCCATGTGCGAACCTCCTCTGTCCTCTATGCAGCCACACAGCCCGACCAGCACGGATTGCCCTGAAACTGGACACACAGATTAAAGCCAGCCAGGCCAGACCCTTCCGCGGAACAGACACCTGACTGCAGAGCCAAAATCCTTCCAACAGATTCGGTTGAAAGCTGGCCCTAGTCTGGCTAGCACATATTTCTCAGGAGATTTGGGTATACGAGCGGGTATACGAGCATGTTAAACCACAAACAGGCTTGCGATCAGCTTCGTTTCCAAAATATGTGTGCAGGTATTGGAAATGCTTGAAGGCAAGCACCCCATCGTGGAGAAGATCCGGTCCTGGAAGTGAGTGATCTGTCACCCTTTTTCCCGTTGAAAAGTATGAAAGTATGAAATAACACTCAGTCTGGAATATGTTTTACAATGCTGGCTCAAATGAAAGCAAAACCCTAGCACATATGTATTGTTATTTCTACACGTAACGCAGAAGGCTGCAGTTTTACTTGACCCATACTGTTTCCTCTTGACGTTTCTTTGTTGTTTCTATCAGCGTGGGGAGGACTACAGTATCTCTTGATGTGAGCCTCTGGCTCTCATTGCTGTTTGATGAATGTCACAACACGCCATAAGCTGCAATTTTGCTCATTACACACTTCTTTTGCCTTTGCCTCACGGACTACAGCAAGAGAACTGTAAACCTTGCCCACCATAAGCTGCAGACTACAGCAAAAGAACTGCTAACCTTGCCCACCATAAGCTGCAATTTTGCTCATCACAAACCTCTCTTGCCTTCACCATTGCTTCACGGACTACAGCAATATAACTGCAAACCTTGCCCGACAAACCAACACACACATCCCCAGTGATTTACGTGTGTACGCGTATGTGTTGTGCACTGCAGACACACACACACACACACATACACACACACACACCAGTAAGTTGTGTGTGTACGCGTATGTGTGTGGCGCTGCAGACAAACCAACACACACACCCCAGTGAGTTATGTGTGTGTACGCGTACGTGTTGTGCGCTGCAGACAAACCAACACACACACACGCACCAGTGAGTTGTGTGTGTACGCGTATATGTGTGGCGCTGCAGGAAGCTGCAGCACTTATGCAATACAAGCCTGGACCATTTGCAGACAGCAGTGAAGAGGTACAACAACGGTCGCATCTTCCCAACTTACGTGCAAAATGGTGAGTGCTGCGTTTGGTAGGATGGTTTTGTATTTTCTCAATTTGCGTGCCGTGCAAAACGGTGGGTGTCCTTTGACAGCACGTGCAACCTTTTTCTTCCAACGTACGTACAAAACGGTGGTGTCCTTTGCAAGCACATGCAACCTAATGTTTTCAACTTGCGTGCAAGACGGTGGGGGTTCTTTGCGAGCACGAGCAATCTGCTGAGCTCGGTGTGAAAACACATGAACACCAGTTCTTGCAGTGCAGCAAAGTAAAATGTCACGTTATCACTCTGCCTTTATATCTGTGTTTCTCTGTTTTTTCTTTATTTTATTTCCTTGGTCCTCACAACTTGCTCTTAACTAAAGCTTAGTTCGACTCTACCCTTGAGGCCCAGAATGGGTCATCATAATCGAGATCCTGTGCTCTCCTTTTTCATGGCCACTCTGGCCTTACTTGCAGATTTCTCTGATCCACCTCACTTCTTGTTCTATCTCACTTCTTGTTCCATCTCACTTCTTGTTCCATCTCACTTCTTGTCTCATCTCACTTCTTGCTCTATCTCACTTCTTCACGTCGCTTTTTGCCGAAGCTGTGTTCAATGCCCCCGATATCATTGTGCTGTGTTTGGAGATCGGGGCATGTGTCGCGCGCGGTTTGGTTTTTGGTGTCGGCTATTGCCTTTACTACACTTTCCTGACGCCCCTCTACATATGGCATCATGCTCCAGCTTTTATGGTTCACGGCATTGCTCTGGCGGGTTAGCATCTTGGACGTTGTATGGTCAAGCTTGGCGGGGGATATTACCAAGAAAACTCTCACAACTGCACTAAGGCCCTCACAACTTGATCTAAGACCAGTCAAAAGAAAAATAAGGGTACAGTTATAATAGGCTTAAGAGCAAGTTGTGAGGACTAAGAAAATAAAAAGATGGAGACACAACAGAAAAACACAGATATAAAGCGAGAGCGATAAAGTGACATATCACTTTTGCCGCACTGCAAGAACTGGAGCTCATGCGTTTCACACTGATCAATTTTTTTAGCAGTTCTTTTCCGTTTGCATCGTGAGATGCAATAGGCGGGGGACATTTTACTAAGGAAAACAACATTCGGTCTTTTTATTTCCTTGGTAATATCCCTTGCCTACTGCATCTCACAATGCAAACGGCAAAGAACCAATCTTTCCAATTTCCGTGCAAAACGGTGGGGGTCCTTTAAGAGCACGTGCAGCCATGCAATTCTGGAAATGCGTAACTCCCCAACTTGCGTGCAAAACGTTGTGTGTGTGCGTGTGTGTGTGTGTGTGTTGGTGGTGTCTAGTTGTATGGCATCAGGGGCGACAAGAAAGAAAGAGGCACAATACCAGCTGCATCTTCTTAATGCGCGTGCAAGATGGGGGGTGTCATAGTTGAAAGACGGCGTCCAGAAAGCGATGTGTGTGTGTGTGTGTGTGTGTGTGTGTGTGTGTGTGTGTGTGTGCAAGACGGGGGGTGTCATTGTTGAGAGACGGCGTCCAGAAAGCGATGTGTGTATGTGTGTGTGTAAAAGGGTGGTTTTGTCTTATACGTGAGCAAGGTCGGCAAAATCCTACCAGCTACCAGCACTCATTAAAATAGTCAAGGCCTTACATGCAGTGAGTGTATTGTACACGGTATGAGAACGTATTTGAACGCCTTATCATTCTGAAGAGTCAGGAAGATTTATGTGAATTCGATTTCTGTGTGATAGAGCCCAACATCTCGGTAATAAGAGTACCTGTTCATTTTGGGCAACACTCACCTCGCTACAGAGTATGTCTAGGTTTTTTGTGTGTCGTTCGCCTCTAAAAACGCAGCGTCTGCTACGGGGATTCTTTGTGCCGTGGAGCCCAACTTCACTTCAATCAACAAAGAGGACCTTCAGCTATTTGGCAACACCACATCTGTTTTTTCTACACTATTCGTGCCACTTGCTGCCTATGAAAACGCAGCTGCCGCCACGGGGCGTCTCTGCGCAATGGACCCCAACGTCATTTCAGTCAATAAAGAGGATCTAGTCATTGTGGGCAACAATCTCAGAGCCCTCTTCGTGCCCTCAGTGCCAGGGTGGCGCATCCTTTCAGCAGACTACTCACAGGTATGGGTGTGGGTGTGGGTGTGGGAGACTACTCATAGGTATGGGTGTGGGTGTG
>Ga0307942_1001354_pt1 | contig 19466 bp, 26 predicted proteins | sample OrgLakmetagen175_FD_201846 | JGI IMG/M metagenome (GOLD analysis project Ga0307942, IMG submission 201846) | Saline water microbial communities from Organic Lake, Antarctica - #175 | ecosystem: Environmental > Aquatic > Non-marine Saline and Alkaline > Saline | place: Antarctica: Organic Lake... | reverse complement strand
GGGGCAAAAGGGGGTCCAATCCAAAAAATACACGTGACGTACAATACTTTTTTTTTTCCACCCTCCTGGGCGGTGGCAAAAAAAGCAAGGTGAGCATTTGGTGGGTTGGAAGCAAGGCGAGGTTTTGAATATGTTGCGTGTGAAAATTGTGGGTGGTGGAAACTGGATGTTAATGGAATTGGATTGGATGGAGTCAAGGTAATAGAGCGCACAAGGATGCACAGTGATCAAGACTTGGGTGGGGGAAGATAAGCCGTCAAACATGTTTGCCTGGTCAATTGGACAACCATGCATCCCTCTGCCAGTGCGCAAAGCATTCAGCAAGTTGTACCCAAAGCATTCTCTGCTCCCAAACTTCAAGCACCTACAGGTGTCGTCCTTGTCTGTTTTGCCTGTGTGCTGCATGCAAGGTGTCTGCATCACACAGGCTGTGCTAGTGCTCGATCTCTGGTGCTGCAGGCTATCTGTTGTGTCGCTTGCATCGTACAGTCATGCACATGATGACTAGGTGTCAAAAATGTGTGACCCTCACATGATACACATCATCACCAATCGTCTACACATCGTATACACATCGTATACACATCGTATACACATCGTATACACAACATCAATTATCGTACTGCGTGCAGTGCCTGCACCACGGGCTGCACCAGGGAGGGGCAGCATCCTCGAGTGCTGCAGGCTGGTTGGCCATTGCAGAGCTGCTGCTGAAAGAAGGTGCTGCAGAAGCGTCTCTGGACGCTGCCAAGCAGGTGTGTGTATATGTGTGTTTGTGCTTGTGTGTGTTTGCGTGTATGTGCTGACATGTGGGTGGGTATATACATGTCATGTATGTGTGCATGTGTGTAAAATTTTGAGGGTGTCAGCAAGCTTGTGTGTCTTACACAGCCTGGTCAATAAGATATTCCACCTATACATTTAAAGCCAAGCGTCACAAGTCCAACAACGTTTTTTAACGGTTATTACGTCGTGACGCTCAACCCTTGTGTTTAAATCTACAGGGCCCAACCTCTACTAAACTGCTGAGCCCCAAATGACATTCAATTCATATGTCGTTCTTCTTAACAAAACGGAGTGCTCCTGTGTCTTTTGTTCGCACAGGGCCTGTCCAATCTGGCTGCGAGTGGCCTGCTCAGCCAAGAGTTATCTGTTCACACATCTCTCCCATCAAAACTCAAGCGCTCAACACGCGTGTGTGTGTATGTGTGTTGTCGTTCATACAGGGCCTGTCCTACCTGGCTGCACGTGACCTGCTGTATCATGGGTCACCCCTCTAAGCACACGCTCCTCCCATGGAAAATCAAGCGCTCAATACGCGTGTGTGTATGTGTGTTGTCGTTCATACAGGGCCTGTCCTACCTGGCTGCACATGACCTGGGTCATGGGTCACCCCTCTAAGCACACGCTCCTCCCATCATATATCAAGCGCTCAACATACGTGTATGTATGTATGTATGTGTTGTCCTTCACACAGGGCCTGTCCTACCTGGCTGCACGTGACCTGCTGGGCCACGAGCCGCTCGCCCAAGCTGATCTGCTGCTCAAGCTCGCTGCTGGGAGGGCCCTAGCGGGCATGGCAGGAGTGCCAGCGCCTGGGTCTGCAGGCTACACGGATGTGTGGGTGTACCGGGCCCTCTTCTCAGGTGTGGGTGTATGTGTTTGTATGTGTGATTGTGTTTGTATGTGTAATTGTGTTGAGTGTTGAGTGTTTTTGAAGGGGTATGTGTGGGGGTGTAAGTATGACATGGGAAAAAGTGGTTTAAAGGTCATGGGGGGTTATTTCCCCTGTGCTGTTTTTTCTTTTCTGGCGTGGGTCTGGCGTGGACTGTGTAGCACTGCGTAGCACTGCGTAGCACTGCGTAGCACTGGTTTGATGTGAGCACTCGTCTGTGAGCACTGGTTTTGGGGAATGGCCAAACTGCTACACGCCTGACGAGGCACGAATCGCAAGCATAATCTGCTGGGGATGTACCAGTGTGCAATACAAGTACATGTGTTTGCAATAAAGCACGGTCCATATTTACACTGCTTCCTTATACAGTGTAGCGTCATACGTATACAAATCACACGCACGTCAAACCATTCACACACTTTCCCCCCACTCATTGCAACATGACGCTGTTTGAATTTGGTCCTATCAAGCTTGTACCTTTGTTGTCCACCTGCCCGAAGGATTTTGCACCTCTGTAGTGCACCTTGACGTTGCAATGATTAAGGGAATTGCATTTCTGATCACCAATTGAAATGTCTGAAATCGAAATTGGTTCAGCAATGTTTTTAGTGGAAGATTGCAATGTATAAACTTGCACACGCACATAACTTGCAATCATTTTTGTGTAGACCATGTGATGCACATGTCAAACTCACACTTCATGAACCGTGCATTTCTAGGTGCTGTCCACACATCACATGTTGCGCAGCACAGCACAAGCCTAACTTCAGCTATGCATTTAGGTGTCAGTCACACTTGGTGAGTGGTGCGGTGCTGTGTGTGTTTGTGTGTGTATGTGTGTGTGCCCGTTCTATAGGTGCAGAGGCAAACGCGGCTGCGCAGCAGCATGCAGAGGTCTTCGCCCTGTGGTAGTCACATGTCCTCACATGCAACATTGTGTATGCGTCCTGCAGGTGCAGAGGCAAATGCGGCTGCGCAGCATGCCGAGGCCCCTGCCCCAGAAGGCACGGGCGCTGATGATCAGCAGCAAGGCGCACAGCAGAAGCAACAGGGCCAGCAGCAAGGCTTGCCCCCTGCACAGAAGCTTGGCAGCAGGATTCAGGGCGGCCCCCTGAACGCAGGCACTTCTCTCCAAGCTCCACCCTCTTCTGGCCAACAGCCTGCCAAGGTGCGCACATGTTAACACGCCTATATAAGAACGCGCGCACAAGAGACACGCATGCATTTAAACACACCTATAAACACTCATGGGATAAGCACACTTGCACTGAATATACACCACAAACACAATCACACGTGCTATGCCTTGTACCACAAACACTCACACACACACACACGCACACACACACACACGTACACACAACGCACACACAACGCACACACAAATTTTTTCGCACAAAAATGTGCATGTTCACGCAGGACACTGCTGCCCAAGAGCGCAGCCCCGCCCAGTTGTCGGCCGCTGCTGAAGCAGAGGCCTGGCTTGGCAGCTTGTTGCTGAGCGGAAGGGTGAGCAGCGGTCTGGCGCCGTTTGCGCGCTTGGCAGGATCACCATCAGCCGCAGACGTGACGCACCAGGCCAAGAGGTGGGGTACTTGGTTGCAAAAATGGTGTATGTGTGTGTATGTGTGTGTACGTGTGTGTGTGTGTGTGTACGTGTGTGTGTGTGAGAGTATGTGTGTGTGTATGTATGTGTACTTGTGTGTAAGAGTTTGTTTGTGTGTGTATGTGTGTGTGATGCAGAGAGTAGTTTGTATGCTGAACAAGTTGGCAGAGAGTCAAATGCGTATTTGTCACAATGTTTACCCTAATCTAAACAGCAACACAAGCGATCGCTATCCCTACTAGCGACACCACCCAACACTGTCAGTTCTCGCCCCCAACTTTACCCCCTATGTCTACAATCTACAACAGGCATTCTCAACCGTCTTTTAAAACGCACCAGCCGTCATCCATTATCTCTGATCATTGCCAAGTGTACGTTTTGCTCAAAGCTATCAGCCACACACACACACACACACACACACACACACACACACACATACACACACAACACATACTGCCCACCACACTCAGGTGCGTCGCGCAGCTTGCCATTGCCCGAGGTGATTTTAAGCACGCACGGCAGCTGTACGAGTCCCTAGTGGGGGCGGCAGCTGTAGGACGGTGCCCCCAGAGTGGTGCCCAAGGGCCTCAGGTGCGACCTTTTATTTGCCATACATTTCAGAGGCAGCTTTTAGCTCAGCGGCAGTTTCGGGCTCCTTTCTTTATAATTAGCTTGTCACGCGTGAGCGTGTTTGAATGTGTGTATCGGCCTGAGTGTGTGTGTATCTGCCTGTATGAGCAAGTGTGTTTTCTTGCTTAGCATCATATTCATGGAGCTGTCGACCTGTGACTTTGTTATGTGAAGATTAAGGCACACAGCTTTGATGGGTCATTCAATTGTTCAAACGTTCTCAGATCCCTATCCCCTAGACACTGAACTGCCCCCCAAACCTCCAATTGCCTTCAGACTCCTGTCCCATAAGAACCAAATAAACCCTTAAATGTCCCCAGGTTCCTTTCCCCTAGGCACTGCACGTGTGCCCCAAACCTTTAAATACCCTCAGGTTCGTTTCCCCTAGTCACTGCACGTGTGCCCCAAACCCCAATTGTCCTCAGGGGTCTGAGCATTGGGCGGCTGCGGAGTACGGCTGCCTGCTACTGGTGCAGGGTGAGCAATCGGTAAGTTGGTGCAAGCATTCGCGCACTTACATGAGTGTATGTGCTTGTGTTGCAGGGTGAGCAATCGGTAAGTTGGTGCAACCATTCGCGCACTTACATGTGTGTATGTGCTTGTGTTTGTGTTTGTGGTGCAGGGTGAGCAATCGGTAAGTTGGTGCAAGCATTCGCGCACTTACATGTGTGTTTGTGCTTGTGTTTGTGTTTGTGTGTGCATGTGTTGGCCATGTGCGTGTATGTGTGTTTGTGCTTGTGTTGTGTGTGTGCATGTGTTGGCCTTGTGTGTACAGTTTGATTGGACATGATTGAGTATGGCAACGTGGAAAGGACTGTACTTTGATGCAGCTGTACATCACTCATAAACTTGTGACCTCACTCATAAACAGCACATGCCCTGTGCATATTCTCTTGACACATGCGCCATTTGACACACATAAACACACGCAGACACACACAGACACACACAGACGTATACGCATGCTCATCAACACCCTGTGTTGCATACAACACGCATGCGCACACGCAGACACACGCAGACGCACCTGCATGCAGACAAATTTTACAAAGCACACACAATCGTGCACACACACGCACACACACATCACCACCACCATCACAGGCCTCCTACCAGCAGCTCTGCGCTGCCATTGAAGCCCTGGGCCCCAGCCCGCGCTCAGTGGCTGCTGCTTCCTCCACCCCCACCTACTCGGTTGCGATGGAAGCCCAGCACCAGTGCTTGTCAGCACGCTACCACCTGCTAGCCGCACAAACTGCGTGGGAGATGGGCGAGGAGTACAGGTGAGGGGCGGGGTGGGGTGGGGTGAGAACATGGGCGTTTGTGTTTGCGGGTGTTTGTAGGTGCCATGCTACCATCTGCTGTGCACTCCGTTGTGAAGTGCGTGGAGAGGAAGGAGTGCAGGTGAAAGATGAGAGGGTGAGAGTGATGGACGGAGGAGGGTATCTGGGCTGATTGCATGGCATGTGCCTGGAGGTCACAGATGAGAATGTGGGGTGGAGAGTGTATGTGCATGTGTGTATGAGTGTCTGCCAATTGCTACAATGTAATTGCCCAGATCGTGCGGCAGGTGGAGGAGGATGACAGGCGCCAGGATGCTTTCATAAATTAAAGCAGGAGTCACATAGCAAAGGGGATGAACTAGGTCTAATGAAGGGAAGCCTTTGCCGCAGTCAATTACTCCATCAGTCATTTGCAGGCTGCTGTGTTTGTGGTGTGGCTCTCGAGTGGTAAACTACTGAAATTAACACCCTCAGGCGCACGCACGTGCGTGCAGGGGTACACTGGATGGTCAAAACACCCCAGGGAAGGACACGCCGGAGATTACAAGATGCACACAAACTGACTCTGCAGGACGACACAGGGGGCGCATGCCCACTTGCACTTGCTAAAAGCCGCAGCAGCTGCGGAGCGTGCATGTGCGGCAGCGGCCATTGTGGATGACATGCTCACGCGCTCCTGCGCACAGGTGGGTGTGCGCGTGTGTGTATGCCTGTGGGTGTGTGTTTCAACGTGTATGCATGTGTCCTCCTAGCACATGTACGTCTAAATTGTACTCACTTCAGTCAATGGCATTCACAGCCCTGCTGTTGGGCACCTCACATTTTGTGTTGCGTGAGGGAACTGCAGCAGCATTTGTTACAGCTTTCTGTCAAAGTGTCACGTTGCACTTTATATCTCTATACACATCTGTGTGCACAAGCGCACATGCAGGTTCACACACGTGCACACAACACACATACACATTTCCACACACACATACACACACACACACACATATCGCCAGGGTGATGGTGTGGCTGCCTTTGCCATGCTGGGCGCGTGGTATGCGCAGTGTGCAGGCGATCGAGGCAGGGCCATAAAATGCTACCAACGTGCCCTGAGTATCGACCCTACCTCTGTGAGTCGTGTTAACAAGACGCAGACCACCTCTCTCCCATCTGTAGCTAGCTGCTGGATGCGTGTCTCTGTTAAAGGGCCTCTTTTGCTGAACGCCACGTTTTTGTCGCACGCCGTTGTTTCTGGTGTGGATGTCCCTGAGCTCACGTGCATTGTGCCATTTTTTTGTTATTCGCGAGCATGCACGCACGTCGTTAAAAAGCTCAGCGTGCAACTCCCTGCAATGACACGCACTCAAAATCTTGAGTCTACCGTGTATACCTCTTATGATATCCTGTGATCTTTCCTCCTTGCTGCCTGCTGCCTGAGCACACGTCAACAGCTTGGTGCGCAACAACACCAAGTGCTCTCCGCAACTAGTTAAAACCACCTTGTACCGACTCAAAAATAAAGTGCCGTTTGATCCGACACGCTGCCCCTACTCCTCCAGCTCGTGTAGATATAGACACATGCACACAAAACATACACAACGCACACATCACACACACACTCTAGGAGGGAGCAGGCGAGGAGCTGGTGTCCCTGCTGCGCTCTCTGGGCTTGCTGGAAGAGGTATAGGTTGTGCTGCAGAGTTCTCTCGCTTTCCCAGTGCCAGTCTCATGGCAAACTACGAAGCACGTTGTCTCTGTACTCCAATTCGCTGATTTATTGATCATGTTCTCATGATGGTCTTGCATCTATGACACTGGTGCTGTGACAAAATTATGCAGGGGACAGCCAGTTTAATTTGACGGATGCAATGGAATATCTCATCCATGCAGTTTGAGCTGCCATGCATTGTGCTTTGCAAAACAAACACAGCCTCTTAATTCCTGTACATGCAGTGCTGATGATGCGCACAGCCCTGTGTGCCCTCATGATGCGCAAGCTCATGGCCTAGGACGTGCCAACCTGACTCAAACCTGCACACAAACTTGACAGGCAAAGCAGCTGTGTGAAGACGCGGTTGAGAGTGGGGCCGCTCTTCCTGGGGGCAGCACCTTAGCACAGTGGGCCCTCCGTCACCTAGCGGCCCTCAAGCTGGCCACAGGTGAGTGTACAGAACATTGTGGAACAAGCTCTTGTTCTGGCCTGAAGGCGTTACAGGTGTTAGGCACCCTGCCAGCACAGTGCGCTTTCTGTCACCTAAAGGCATACTCTGAAGTGGCTACAGGTGGGTGAGGGGTGAAGGTGGGACTTTTATGATTATAGTATGGGAGCTGGGTTCTTCATGCATGCCAAGCACCCAGTTTCCGTTGCATCACGGACGGATCTTTGCTGCCCTCACATGACTAGGATACTTGACTAGGTTACATAGCTAGGTCGCATGACTAAGCAGTGAATGCAGGGGTGTAATCACCGGCAGAAACCACCGGTGATAACACTCCTGTATCCAAAACGGCACGTACCCAAACTGTGCATTTTAAGTTGGCTTTGAGCAGGATAGCGATATAGGACTGGTTCAGTAGAAATGCTGTCGGTTCTGCAAGATCAAGCACCATATTTACCCAGCGAAACGGCAAAATTACGAGCAGCATCCTCGCTCCGTCAGGGTAAAATGTCTTGCGTGTGTGTGTCTGTGTGAGTTGTCTTAAGCAATCCATGACCATGTTGCCATGCTTTCTTGATCTCAATCAAATAAAATCCTCTCTTCTCAATTGACATTCGATCACTCTTTCTGGCTGCACACAGACAACATACAAACATGTGCTCAAATATGTACCATGCTTGCATTTTGAGAATATTATGTGCCACTTTTAGCATGAAAGAGCTGCAGCCACAATCCAAGAGATCGTAACATCAACCTATGACCGTAATCTTTAACTCGTGATGCGTAACTCATTCTGTGTGCTCTTTGCACGCAGTTGACCACAAGGAGGCAACTCTTACCCAAGTGTGCTGGCATAGCTTGTTTCTCAGACTGTGTGCCCATTGCACGTAGGTGACCACGAAGGAGCGCTGATTGCCCACCAGCAAGCCATGCGCACAGAGCGCGAGAACCCTCAGCTGTGGGAGGGACTAGGGGCGTCCTTCCAGGGCCTAGGCAGGACCTCTGCTGCTCTCAAGGTGAGTACCCCCACACATTTCGACATGATTTGTGTAGGGTTGGCCAGTACGGTATATGGCTTGAAATAAGTAACATGATATATTTGGTAAGGTACCGTACACACAGTGTGTCTATCACTCTGGCCCAGCTTTAGACAAGGGATCTCAGGGCTGTCCCCATGTCTACTTCCTCTACATTCTGCGGTAGAGGTGTTTGGGACAATACTCCATACTACCATAATTGGCCCATTCTTCCTTACTTGGAGAATGGCATCACCGACTGCGTAGTTTGATTTTTCTGCAGTTTCCGGTAGGTGAGCCTCTCTTTGTTTTTCCACAATGTGGGCCCACCCTCCCCATGTTTTACCGATCCATCTTTGTGCCGGTTATTGCTGCGGTCTTGCGCCCACTCGTGTGCTGTTGCGTCACTCTTGGCTAAACAAGGCTGCAACAACACAGCGCGGTGTGGGCTGTGTAGGTGCAGCTGAGTCTGTCAAGAAGAGAGCTCGAGGTTTGGCAAGGAGTGTGGGCCTGTGCAGAAGCCAGCATTGTAGAGTGTTCAACCAAATTATTAAGTTTTCTGGGCAAAGTTCAACAAGACCCACAACGGCACTGTAAACAATGTGGTGCTGTTTTGAGTCGTGGAACTTTGTTCAGGCCGGATCAGTGCTCAGTACTCCTATAATAAAGATTTAGACTTGAGCCAATTTCAGTGATTATTGGCATCACGCTTTGCCCAGCCCGACACTTATTAGTAAGGTGCAGTTCTAGCTGAAAAAGGGGCGCTAGCAGCGTTTTCAACATCTCGTGTTTTCATGTGAGTGGAATAAAATATAGTCATGCAAGTGTGCAAACTCATCAATTGTAGTCTCTCCAGAGAGGTCACCAGATCCGCCAGGCCTTTTTTATCATGCCTTTCTGGCTCTTTGAATTGAATTGGCACAAGGCAGTGGTGGCTCACATAGAGCTTGGTCCCTCTTTAGCCCCAATTTATTGCACCGTACATGTACCCAAGGACGATCCTTACATATACGCCTTGGGAAGGGGCCTTGGGAATGCTCCCTTGGTCCTTGTGCTCATAGCTTTGGTCCTTATGCTCATAGCTTATAGCTTTGGTCCTTGTGCCTAGCTCATAGCTTTGGTCTTTGTGCTCATACCTTGAGCACATGGCATGGCAGGGTAAGTAGGCAAGTACAGACCACATACCCTGAACCACACACCCTAAAACTCCTGCGCACATGTATGTGCTCTGTCCGTCCAGGCCATCACAGACCCACACCCTAGCGATCCAAATTTGCCATGATGGGAACCGTGGTTGCGGTGCTGGTGCTTATGGTGGTAAATCCTGGCTGGCGCTCAGTTCTGGAGGGTTGGGAGGGAGGTTGTTGGTACAGCTCCTAGGGTGATGCTTATTGTATAAGGATTAGCCCTGGAGGCACTTCAGTCACCCAAACCAGCAGCCCCTGACTATCCGCGGTTGAGGCAGCAGCCGTGGTTGGAGCAGCAGAGCTACAGCTGAAGCAGCAGCAGCAGGGAAAGCAAGATGCTAACACTCTTGTTCTACGCTGATAGGGGGATGTGGTGCAAGAGCAGCCCCAATTCGTTCCTTGCTAGCAACAACCCTTTGGGTTTGCAGCAGCCTGATAGAATTTAAAATATAGATGTTTAGTAAGATGCCTGGCACTCTCAGTTGAGGGATTATTGTTGTGTGGAATGCCAAGTTGTGAAAACATCAAATGCTGCACTGCATTTTTGAGGAGGTGGTACCTCAGGAAGCATGTGCATATGCTCATGCTCTACATTTGCTAGGTGAATTCGTTGTAATATCTCAAAAGCCAGACTTTCAGAAGGGACTGAACGTGTCTTGTGTCTTGTGTCTGTCCGACTAGTTTTTAATCGTTAAATAATTTTATAATTTTGTTTGGCAGGAAAAGAAGCTAACAGGAGGGATCATAAATTAGCTATTGCTTCTTTCTTTTGTTTGTGCAACAAATCAAACCATGAACATGTACAATAAAAGCAGGCGTAATAGTTTTGAAAGTACTGAGGATTGTACATCTGTATTAGGAAGCGGTCTTGTTTCATGGTCCCTTTAGGGGTCTTAATCCTTCTCCTGTGTGCAATTACCACATTTATTATCATAAGCCAGCAGGCTGGACATGATGTACACAATTTGTTGAGGTTTGGCGCCCCTAGTTAAAAGGTTGACAGCGTATGATGCCTGAAAGTTTAAACTTCTGTTACAGGAATGCATATAGCATTTGTAGGCCTGGCCTCTTGGCTACTATTCTGCATCTTCTTAATCCTTCTTTTAACGTAAGCTCTTGTGACTTACGCTCATTATTGCTGTATCTTCAAGCTCATGATTGCTTTATCTGTAATCCAGATGCTTTCGCAGATCCACGTCTTGCTGTTGCGCTTTTGTTGGTCACAGAACGTGAGCTTTCAATTATACGCCATTAAAGCATCCACGTCCATCATCAACATAACCCACGTGGAAACCGCAGCAAATCCCTCATCCTGAAGCATGCCACGAATGCAAGAGCTCAAAATGACCTGTATCTCTGAGTCATTGACTTTGTTTGCCCTTAGCCTGTGCAGTGACGTGTGCAGCCTGCCCCTAGCCTGCGCCTGGTGGTGCTGTGACGTGGTTTCTTTCTGGTACACCGACAGTGATATATCCTTCAACTTGCGAGTTTTAACAACTGCTGTAATGTGCATATTCCTTTAAAACCCTCGTTTGCAGTCGTACACCCGAGCCCTGCAGCTGTCTCCCACGAGGCTGTACAGCCTGGTGCAGGCCGGCGTGCTGCACTACCAGGGAGCTGCGTACGCAGACGCCGAAGCTGCTTTCTCCAGGTGTGCTAGCAGGCTTTAAGGTTTCTATCCACCTCAACCCTTTGAGCAGGAACCATGCCTCGTTTTCACGCAGACTCACTTTGAGAGCAGATTTTTCAAGCTACCTGATTCGGATCTCCCTGTGTGTCTTGGGACTGTGGATTTCAAGTGGAGGCAGGCTGCGATGTCCTTCTCACATTGTTGTCAGCATGATAATATATGACAGGCCTTCTAAATGCATGATTTCTGTACCTCACTACCCCAGACTTACGCAAGCTCTTTGCAAGTACACATTTTGTGATGAAATGAGCAACGTCATACACACCTAGGCGCACACATCGTATCTAAAGGTTTCTTTATGCACGCAGCATTTGCTCTCTCTTTCGCCTGAATCACCCATTTCCCCCACCACCAGTTCTGGGTACTCGTTACAGCATAACTCTAGCTTGCAGAACTATCTCACATCTAACTTTTTCCGCAAAAGAAAAACGCATTTTACAAACGTGTTTCCCTTCTGCATGGCCTATGGATGTTTCTGCCTAGATCCTCGTCTTACCAGCACGCTTATTGCCTCCGTGCAGGGCCCTCGCTCTTTCACCCCACTATCCTCCTGCACTTCTGGGAGCGGCAGAGACTGCGCTTGCCTCCTCACATAGGCACGCCAACATGGGCGCAACAGGTCTGCGAGGATGTCTTTTAATTTGTACCATTGGTATTGGCGTCTTTTTACTTGCGCACGAGCACAGTTCAGCATGTGTCACCTCAGGCCAAAAGTACGCACAACCTACACTCAAATACACAGACAAAGAATGAGCCAGGCAAGTACAGCCACCAAATACTCATGATTTGGGCTTATGTTCCCTCGGCTCTTATCCAATTAATCGCGCTCTCACATATATACACCACAGGTATTGCGTCAATGCAGCTTGACAAGGCTGTTGGCCATGCACAGCACTGCACAGCCGTGCATGGCAACCTGCAGGTAAGGACACACACACACACACACACGGACACACACACACACACACACACACTTAAAATACGTTGAAGCAAACACGCAACACACACCACATCCACGATGTGTTAAGCCAACCTCTTTGACTCAACATGAAATTTGCGACGGAAGAAGCAATACAGTGCTAGCGAGCAACCACAGTTAGGAGTCCAAGTCATCATGCCTCCTGTGTGTGCACACCTGAAAGACCTAGACTAGTAGGGGACTTTGAGGCACAACTGTGCTTGGTGCGACAGGATTCCCTTCTTCTGCTCAAAGCACCAAACAGACACTGTCAACGTTAAGTCCCTAACTGCACCTGCACTCTTGCACCACATGCATTTGCACGCAGTCACAACATACGCACGCATGCTCTCGTGCGCGCACACTCACACGTACACACACATTCACACACACAAACTCACACTTTACTGCACAGGCTGGCTGGAAGACGCTGGGAGATGCGCAGCTGCAGTTTGCCTCAATCACTCCCCACCATGCACTACGTGCCCACACTCCCTCCACAACCAGTACTACCGCTACCTCTCCATTTGTCACACCTCCTGCATATGAGCTGGTGGAGCCTGGGGGAGTGGTGGGAATGCTGCATGCACGCCTGCTGAGGGTGGAGGCAGCAGGCCGTGCCTATGCGCACGCACTGCGATTAGACCCTTCTCAAGGTCGGTGTATGTATGCATATGTGTGTGTATGCACACATGTGCATGTGCGCGTGCATGAGCATGTGCTTGTGTATGCACCTGGATTCCCTGGATGTTTTGGTCAAACTTGTTTGGAAATAGGTGGCGTAAATGTGCTGCTTGATTCTTCTGTCGACTAATCACTGACAGGGTTTTTATGTGAGAAAGCACGTGTTTGTATCGTGTGTCGTGCATCTGCGTGTGTCTTCTGTATGTATGGCTTCTACTTGTGTGTTTGTGAGAGTGTGTGTTGCTTTAATTGCACTAACACATACAGCTCTCTTTGTTAATGTCTCCGTTTCTATTCGCACTTTCATCCATTCGTCCAACTTCTTCAAAACACTCGCCCAGCTGGCAGCAAACAGACACCTGGGACCCCCATCATCAAGCAATCCCAGCTATTATGTGTGTCACACAGACGCGTCTCCACTGTATATGCTCTCTGTGTACGCTCTCACGTATTCCGCCTGCGTAATTGCCAACCGCAGGCCTCGTTTGGGCTGACCTAGCAATGGCCTTGCACCAGCAAGCCCTCCTGCACCACATGCTCGCCCTCCACCCTCCCTCCGCTCACCTACCCCCCTACGACTCCCCACCCCAACACCACTCCCGATACCACAACCAGCTGCAGCAGCAACTGCGTGCGCGTGCATTCCGGATGGTGCAAGGGAGCCTGAAGCTGCAGCCTGCCTCAGATTGGGTATGGGCGGTGGCAGGAGTTTTAGCTGCTGCGGATGCTGCAGCCAAAGGTGAGGGGGAAAGTGCCCTTTGAGGCATGCAGGTGTCAATAAGTTCACGCGATGCAAGCGGAGGAATTTGCTGCTGCGTTGCTGCAGCTACATGCACGCGCGCGCGCACACACACACACACACACACACATAAAGACATATACACACGCACACACACAAACACACACACACACACACGTGCTTCATGCGTGCTCACTGCAGTCCCCCCTGACCAGCAGCAGCAGAGCAGCCCTGAGTATCAGCGATCCCTCGGCCAGGCCGAGCTGTGCCTTTCACGAGCACTGCAGCTGAACCCCAAACGGGCTACCACGTGGGCATCGTTGGGGCGGCTGTACGCAGCGCAAGACAAAGGTGGGCTTTGTGGAGGGGTGCGATGTTCTATGCATGGGACTGAAAGGTGGGATTGGGTGTGTGCAGTGTGGCGCACATATGTGCACCTGTGTGCGACTTGAGTGCGAGGTGGGCTGTGTGGGTGTGTCGTGTGCTGCAGGCGTGTGTGTGTTTTTGCTGGCCAAGGTCGTTGAGATTTCTTTGTGTGGCCTGTCTCAGGGTGATGAAAAAGGTGGCCCTAGTGCTCGTCTCTGTGTCGCAGGTAGGTTCAAAGACACCTGTGACTTTACAGCAAGGCCTTTCTGATTTACATTCCTAGCCTGGAATTGTGCTTCCCTCAGGACTCTTGCCTCTCTTCATGCACCTGCTTGCTCCCCATTGACACCTTCCAAACTTTCACTCAGGAGTTGCTGATCTGAGTATGGCACTTGTAGCTAGTCGGAATTGACGGCCGCCAACCTTGTCAATTGCAACTTGCACAACACCCCTTTGTCTGCCTCATTGGTTCACGTCTGAGCATGTGTTCAAGTCACATGTCTGTTCGTGCTCACATACCTCTTTTACACACACACACACGCACACGCACACACACACACCACACACCTCTGTTCTGAAGGTGCATTGGCGCGCTGGTGCTTTGATCAGTGCCGTTCCTTTGAGCCCACCTTGGTCCCGGTCTGGGAGGGCATGGCATACCTAGCAGGCAGAAACTCCAAGGTGCGCAAGGGTGTTGCTTGTTGGCAGGTTTGGTGAACTTGTCATAATATGCGCGAATGCACGGTGATGCGGCTTAGTCAGGCATGATGGATGCCTTGAAGCTTGTATGCATTATGCATATGATTTTAAAATGTGGTTTACTTGGACGTGATGAATGCCTTGAAGATTGCATACTTATGCTTTTCTTAGATGCGGCTTACTTGGACGTGGTGGATGCCTTATTGCTTGCGTGCATTTTAGGCAATTGTAAGGTGTCTAGCAATGCAGCTTACTTGGACATCAAGGATGCTTTTGTTTGAATGCATTTGCATCCTTTAGGTGCCTGGAGATGCAGCGTACCTGGACATGATGGATGCTTACGAGCATGCGGTGGGCCTAGGAGGCAGCTCTGAGTCAAGGCTGGCTTTCTCAACAGGTGAGTGTTGGCGGCCATTTTCTGTCGTCTCTCCACTGCTTGAGACCAAGCTGGCAGTGACGGTGTGTAGTGTGGGCAAGGCATCGCGCTTGGGATGTGTGTGTGTATGTGTGTGTGTATGTGTGTGTGATCAGAGCTCTACCTCGGTGTACTATATTAAAAGCCTCCCGCATTTCTTTGGGCTAGCTTGCATGACATGATCAGAAATGCACCGCTTGTGATGTCAGCCACTAATAAAGAGGCTTTCTCCTCTTGCGCTTTAGCCTAGAGAGCATCATTGCACACAGTGCGCTAATTATCTAAACACACCCATGTATTGAAGTCTCCATGCGCTCATAAACACGCAACCTCACACGCACAACCACAGCCGCTGTGCTTGCGGGGCGTGGCAAGGAGGGTGAGGTGCGCGCAGCATGCAACGCAGCTGTTTGCCAACAACCTGCCCTGCCCTCAGCCTACAATACTCTCGGTTTGGTGAGTCTGGGGGGTGGGGGTGCGCGTGCCCAATTTGTTGTCAGTCTGCCCTAGCTTCCAACACCGGTGTCTGGGTGGACCTGGGGGTGGGTGCGCAAGTGATTGAATTGTTCAGCTCGCCCATTCCTCAATTTATGACAACACTTGGCTCTCAGTTTGGATGCACGAGTACTTAATTATGTGTTTGGTTCCCATCACTGAGGGTTTTCAGGTGGGTGTGGGCTTTGTGTGTGTGTGCGCGTTTGTGTGTGTGTGTGGGTGTCCGTATGTTATTTTTCTTGCTGTTAGGTGGTATGTAATGTTGAAGGTTCTCTCACGCTTGTACGCTACAGGCAGAAGAGGCACGAGGGCACTTTGCAGAAGCAGCGCAGGCCTACGCCTCAGCGCTGGCACTGATTCAGCAGCAGCAGCAACAGCAGCAACAGCACCAGGTAAGAATGGAATGTCGTTTGTTGCTTCTGAGAGGCTTTTGTGGCATCGCGGAGCAGCATGGAAATATGCTGCAACTGGTGATTGCCATTTTTATTCGATGTGCACCATTACTTGCTTATAATTTGCCGCTGGCTTTACGTGTATATGTGTGTGTGTGTGTGTGTGTGTGTGTGTGTGTGAGCAGCGCACTTACCAAGTGCCTCCATTTATGCCACCACCGTCATTGCTAGCAGGCTGATGTGCCCTCCCAGCTGTGGGCAACCAGCTGCTGCTCACGTGCACCCAAAGAGGAGCACCACCTAGACGTTGGTGTAGGGAACGACAGCAGCAGCAGTGGGTCAACACAGTGGGCGGCAGTGGAGAGTACGGTGAAGCTGAACTATGCACGAGTCTTGGCGTGCGCAGGTGGGAGTGTGTGCCTTTGTTTGTGGCCCTGTGTCAGAGGTAAATTGTGATGGGCCTGTGTTGCCAAACGCGCCTTTGCTAATGAACATGGTATTAGGGAGTGTTGCAATAAGATGTGCAATTGTAGTAGGGCTTCCTAGCTTCGAATATGGTACTAAAGTGCTCTGTCATTTACACATAAACATGTACACACGCAACTGCGCCTATTTTGACACACATACACAAACAAATGCGCATGCAATTTAATGACGCTTATGACACACTCACACACAAACACACACACACACACACACACACACACACACTCACACACAAACACACACATGCACAACAACACAGGCAAAGCAGCAGATTCAATAAGAGTATACGAAAGCCTCCAAACAATGGAGGGAGGTGCAGGGCTTAGTGGGTCAGATCCTTCCGTGTTACTAGCACACGCGCATGCCCTAAACACTGTGAGTCAGGGTGGATTAATACGCGCGTGGCTGTTTACATAGATATTAGACGCGACTCAGGGGGTTTAATTTGGGTGGTATGTGTGTAGGTGTGTGCACGTGTCTATGTGTGTGTAGGTGTGTGTGTATCACACAAAAGGCCGTGAAATAAGCAGTGTAATCATTTGATGGGTAAAAGATTGAGGCTGTGTTTTTGAATCCATGCCTGCTTTGTTCTGCTCCTCTGCTTGTAACGCTAAAAAACTTCATGTCAAATTAGATATGAAATCACCGCATTACTTACATACACACACTTATACGCACACGCACACCTAGGTTGGCCGTTCTCAGGATGCAATGAGTGTTTTGGAGTCTGCTTTGGCTGCTGCCGCAGGCGCAGAGTCCACTGCCGCACGTTCAGGAACATACAGGTATAGATAGGTATGCCAGTTTGTCGCACAGCATTTTACGGTCCCGTACACTGTGAGTGTTTCACATCGCAAACCATGAACGGTTAGTACATTTGCAGGACATACGGACGTCCTAAGCTGTCACAAGTCTCAATGGTTGAATTATGTCATTGTGATGGAAGCTTGCAGACTCGTTCCAGCTTGCCGCTCCTTAATGACAACTTACACTCTCTAATACTCAACGTTGCAGCCACACTCACGCCCCCCTTAAAATCTTCCATCCGTGTCACCTCTCTTCTTAACTCATAAGTCAACCCACAATGAGTCCCACTTACACACACGCACGCGCAGTAGCAGCAGTGTAGCAGTAGCTCATACCCAGCGCATGGGTGTGGCCCTTGCCCTCTGCCGTGCGTACTGTGCGGGCGGGCGTGTGCGTGATGCCTTGAGTCTGGTCCAAGATCAGACCATGTGCATGGATACAGGTTGGTTTTTTTGTGTGTGTGTGTTTTGGTTGTAAGTGCTTTGATGTATTCCATGTTCTCACAGCCCTCCATACACTAACACATGCACACACAGGCAGACCTGCTTGAATGTACACACACACACACACACACACACATACACACACACACATACACACACAAATGTGCACAAGAGCACACACTTGCTCTGCACATGCCCCTCCTTACACCTCACAAACTGGTTGTTGTAAAAGGGACCAAGCTGCTGGAGTGTGAGCACTCACCCATGGAGCTGCAGATGTGGCTGACTGTGTTGGCTGGGGCTGCTGTAGAAGCGCGTGAAAAGGGCAGTGAAGGCTTGCAGCAACATCAGCAGCAGCAAAAGATAAGGGAGGCGGAAGTGCAAGAGGCATTGCTGACGTGGGCAGTGGTGCGTCCCGGTGTGGACCAAGCACAGGTGTGTGGGTGTGGGTGGGGGTGGGGGTTTGTGCGTATGCAGTGTGTGTGCATGTGGATGCCGGCATGTGTTTGTGTGTTGCTAGTGCAGTGCTACGTATGTTGTATTTGTGGGTGTGGGCGTGGGTGTGGTCATGTGTTCCTGCTTGAGCTATGTGATTAGGATCATCATTATAATTGTGAATTTTAAAGACCAGGCCAGAGCGGTATGGCATTCGTGGTTCACCCACACACACCACCAGAGCACACAACAGCAATCTAAAGCCTAGGTATTCAGAAGCCTGCTTCTATTTTGCAGGACATGTCAAGCGTGAAATCGTCAATACTGTACTTTGATTCTGTGGCATGACCACTTTCCTGCTTCCTTGCTGCCTTGCTGCCTTTAATCCTTGGACCTGTTCATGAGGGAGCATTTGGGTCTGCAAGGTCGGCTGCACTGGAAGTATATGTCAGCTATGTTCTCTTACTATGCTGGATCTCCTGCTCACAGTGCTTATTCCTAATCGGTACCCCAGCAGCTGCCCAACAAATCCTCACCACGTATATACTATATAGCCCTAAACCCACACGCACATACACACACATATACACACATTCGCACACACACGCACACATATACCTATGCACAACAACTGCCCAACACGCAATCTCATCACTCAACAGCTGTCCACGCCAAATCTACATATGTACCCAGGTGCAAGCGGCCCTGAGCATGCTGCGTGCTGACCTGGCTTCTGCAGGCGGGCAGGCCACGCGCAGCTTACGACTTGCAGCCGCCGCTGTCCACGTGTGCCCATGCAGCCTGACTGCACGGTGCGTGTGGTGTGTGAGCGTACAGTTTGTGAGTTTGGTTCACATGTGTCTATGCTTAAAGCTGTATCACACGACTAGTTTGTATGAGCGTGTTTTGGGTGCACAACTGTGTGGCATAAATGGGATTCAGCAACACACATATCGAGCAACATGTATACGCGTGTATGTATCTGTTGACAAAATTGTGCGGTACCAATTTGCTGAAGCCGGGGGGCAGGATTTATTGGCAAAGTCTTAAGAATGTTATTATTTCCGCATTGAGCAGGTCTTAGCGCTTCCTTTGGTAATATTGGCAAAAAGTGGAAATAAAGAGAGAGTGATTGTAATGGCATTCACGCATGCTTCTTGGTGGATTTGAGGAAATATTTCTTGTTGTGTGTTTTATGACTGGAAGCTTTGTGTTTGTAAAGGGCATCACCCTCTCCCTCTTTTATCTTGGCTCTGTGTATTCCAACAATGATCACCAAGCATTGTCTGTTAGCATCCCTTGGCAGCGACACC
>Ga0307942_1001351_pt1 | contig 19470 bp, 23 predicted proteins | sample OrgLakmetagen175_FD_201846 | JGI IMG/M metagenome (GOLD analysis project Ga0307942, IMG submission 201846) | Saline water microbial communities from Organic Lake, Antarctica - #175 | ecosystem: Environmental > Aquatic > Non-marine Saline and Alkaline > Saline | place: Antarctica: Organic Lake... | reverse complement strand
TTAAGGGGATGACCTTGAGGGCTGCGTCCCAAGAGAGGTCCTAGGGGCTGTTAGCTTCCTAGGTTTCAGAGTTTCCTTGAGGGCTGCGTCCCAAGAGGGGAGGCTCTGAGGGAAGTTGTTCAGTGTAGTTGCAAAGGTCTCGCTGGACCTGTTGCAGAGGGAGTTGCGCAGCAATCGATTCCGCCTAGCTTTAGCCGTAATGCAGAGGTATACGCCTGCCTGCTGCAGGGTAATGTGCAGATGATGGAGGCGATCCGTGCCAGTGTGCCAGAGGCTGTCCTGATGCTAGAGAGCATTCTCCCGAAGCTTTAGCCTTTGCATCTGCCTCATGCCTTCTTCTCAAGGTCTTGCAGCATGCAAGCTTCCCATCAGGGATATCCTTTTTAGAACGTGCTGCTACTAACAGTGCCGTGGGCACTCTTGCACTTTTCACGGCGCAGAACTCGGGCCGCGGGGGACCGCTGCACACTGTAGTCTGGCTTGGTATTGGGCACAAGTGTAAAAATCCCCCTCCAGCAGTTCGGTGGATACGAGCCGGAATAGAACTGCTGAGTACTCGCAGAAGTACTCTAGTTCTTGGAGGCGAGTACAACCGAACGTTAGTTAGTACTCTCTTAGCACAGCTTGCGCTGTGCTAACCATCCTTTTTATGCTTGTGCCTTAGATAGTTGGCAGCTTAGTTTTAAGCCCTTGCTTTCCTTGACTTCAGCAACTTGCCTGTTCCTTCCTGTCTTGTGTGGTTCCAGTGTGTCTGTTTTCCCTGCCCCTTTTTTGTGTGGCAAGCTCAGTTTTTGTTGGCAGGTATGGGTGTCAACGGCCCAGATGCTTTTCTCGTTTCTCTGCTAGGAGGGCTCTTTTAGCCAGTTCAGTGTCTCTTTTTAGCCAGTTCAGTGTCTCTTTTGGTATTGGGCACAAGTGTAAAAATCCCCCTCCAGCAGTTCGGTGGATACGAGCCGGAATAGAACCGGTATATACTCATATACTACACTTAAGAGGCCGCACATGCACCGTTTTCCATTTGACTACTTGGATAATAAGGCAATCAATCTGATCCTAGCCAACACACATTGAAAGTGCTCAAAATAAGAAGCATAAGCAGTCGCGGCAAACCCCACCTTTCGTCCCCCGACCCCCTATGACCTTATCCAAACACACAGAAATTACAAGAATGTGACAAGATGTAGGGGCAGAATGATCTGTGTATAAAATTTAACTACTTGGACACAGGCTTGGAGCAAGACGCAGCATTCCTGCGCCCAGATGGTTACACTTAAATTAAAGATAGGACACCATTCAGAAAAGGACACACGTGTCTACACGCACACCCGAAACAGATCAATTTGCCAGCTTGCACACAAAAAGGTACTGCAGGCAAACAAAGACAATATCCTTGGGCTAAGGCTTGCCAGCAGCCCACAAACTTACCTGGAAAAAAAGTGTCGCTGCGGCGGCCCGCTGCTGCTGCTGCTCCAGAGCCTGCAGTGTACAAGGAAAGGAACGGAGCCAATATGTATCACTACGAGTTTGCCTGTGCGGGATGTACGGCACACAAATGTCCACTAGATAATGAGCACCGGTATTAGAGTTGGCTTCAGCACATATGCACATATGAGACCAATTGTAAGATGAAATTGTTTCACAGAGGAATACCCTACAATGGCCGCTTCACGGCTGCGCCTTGTGTGGAAAGTGTTACCAGTTGGGAAAAAACTTTCAAACGGAACCTTGTTACACCCTGCCTGTGCCAAAGAGGACGCCCACAAAGGAACCGTACCTGGGCTGCGGCGTTGAGTGCCTTTGTGTAGAACTCTGTGAGGCGCGGATGAGCAGCAAGGTGCAGTTCAAAGGGAGTCATAGAGCCGTGCACGCAACGGAGCTGTGCCCTGAGCCTGCATTTGTGATGATTATAATATATCAATAATAATAATAGTTGCGGGATAAGGTAAGGAATGATTGCGTGGTAAGGCCCTCATATGGACAGAGCACGTACACACATCAGCATGCTCATTCAAGCATTCAAGAAGCTCGTAAAGCTACCTCTTGAAACTATAGACTGCAAACATGCCTGATTACCGTCAGATTATTTTAGCGTTTGGTACACACTGCGGAGTGAACTTGTTCAAACGTTTGACCCTGGTCATTCATTCATTGCTCCGCACCAGGTCCTTGTTCATAGAGAAGGAAACTATTCAAGTTGTACACCGCCGCCTGATCCTTTCTTTCTTATTCTCACCCTTTTTTGCGGTCCCTCCCTCTATAACTCCCGAATCACTCATAACCTCCAAACTTCCGTCCTCCCAATCTCTCCCTCCCAATCCTGTCGTTCCAGCACCACCTTGTAGCCTTGCTTGTGCCGTGCAGCACCTGTGACCCTGTGTGTGCAGCACCTTTGTTTCTGTGTGCCTGCTTCACTCACTTGTGCCGTGCAGCGTCCAGGCTCTGCAGTGCAGCAAGCTGCGCCCGCACTTTGCCCATGAGTGACATGGCCTGCTGCGAGCGCCCCTCCACCCCCACCCACGCGCTCCACTCCCTGCGTAAGATAGCAGAGCAAGGAAGGTACAGAGAGGGCTCATGTGGACACTGCACACAGCACACGCACATGCACATGCACCCAAAGGGGTGGGCATAGTGCAAGCCAGAGGGGCCTCTCTCACGCCTTTCTTGCTTCACGCACTTCCTTTTCCAAAAACTCACTGTGTGCCTTCTGTGTTCCATCGCTCCACACGTCTGTCTACGTGCCAGCAAGGCAAAGCGCAAAACACGCCGTCCCATCTTCTCGATATACCAGTGCTGGGAGCCTGGCCTTAGTATACCAAGGTTTTGGCTGAGAACAGCTCCAGTGAGGCGCTGACACGAGTGAGGTGATACTTGCCTGTGTGCCTTGGCCTGCTGCTGTGTCCCTCCCAAGGGCAGGTGATCAAAGGCAGGTGCTGGAGGGGGACACATGCTATCCTCAGGGAATGCCCCATAGACTTGTGGATAGGCTGGAGGGGTGAAGGCCACACTGCTGGGTAGTCTAGATGATGATTTACTCGCAGAAGTGCAGTGAACGGGGTTGGCCGGGTCAAGGGTGGGGGGGTTGCAGGTTGCAGCGGCCGTGCTGCTGCTCCTTCTGTTGTTGCTGCTAGGACCAACTGAGGAGGGTGAGTCACGATCTTTTGGAGCCACAAGTGGGGAACGGGGGAAGAGGACGGTGGGTAGAGAGGAGGGGGAATGGGAGGGGGAGGAGCGAATAGAGGGGCAAGCGTGTGCGAGCATTGCTGAGATGCCAGAAATGTGGGCCAGCGCTTGCTGAGATGCTTGGACGCGAGCCTGCTGCGTAGCAGAGGTGCCGTCTGTGTCCTGCGTACTTTTGCGGGCAGTAGGTGTGTGTGTGTGTGTGTGTGCATGCTTGTGTTGTTTAAAGGACGAGGAAATCACGGTAAGAGCAGTAATAAGAGGTGTTTAAACGGGGGAGTCATAGAGGTGCTGTTGCCATACACCCTCGCTTTCCCAATCAACACAAGTGCTGGAATGAAGTATCAACGCACTGACCGCGAGAAAGCGCAGTTTTGTGTCTAATGCGGCAAAGGGCTTACACCCACCTGAGGGTATGGTGGCAGCAGCTGCAGCACCTGCAAGGGTAGCTGTGTGCGTGTGATGGCATTCTCAAACAGGCCACACTGTGCCACCAGCCAGGCCAAAGTTAGGAGGAGAGGCCGAGAGGGAGCAGCGGAGACAGGATGCAGGCGTGCTAACAAGTCTGAGGGGCAGCCCCAGGTGTTCAAATAGCGCAGGACCATGTCTGCTCCTGCGATGTGTGTATCGCGCACATGAACATGTGTGTATGTGTGTGCGCGTGTGTATGTCTGGTGTGTGTGAGTATGTGTCTGCATGCGCGCATGTGTGTGTGTGTGTCTGTGCGCATGAGGTATTCAAAGGAACCTTCATCTGGCACGCTCCCTTCATCGTATGTCAGCAGCTGCTCGTCCGCTACGCTTCGCCACAGATCTTCAAGAGCGGGGCCGGGACAATCAGGCTTGAAGTCCACGATGCGCAGAATCACAAGGTCATGGAGTGCACGCCATACCTGTGAAGCCTGCACCGTGTTCAGGGCACAAAAAGCTTGACCTGAGATCAAAATGGTGTTGAAGTCCACGATGCGCAGAATCACAGGCTTGAAGTCCACGATGCGCAGAATCACAAGGGCCTATTGCCAAACTTAAATGCCTCTAAAAAAGTCTCTCTTCAATGTCTCTAAAGAAAGAGGAGCAGAGAAGAGGAGCTGTCACTTTCTCCCCCCAACGAAGACTCACAACTGGGCCGTTGAACTTGGCTCGCCGCACCACCTCAGGCTCCATTTGCACTCCATATTCAGCTAAAGTATAGCAGAGCGCATTAATGGCACTTGCAGCAGGCGAAGGTGGCATGCAAAAACAATGAACAAAGATAGGGGTTTAGGAAGGAGAAATTGATGCTATATATCCAAATAAAAAATACTATTCAAACATACAATTATAATACTTTAGGTAATACCTGAGGTGTACCATATGAAGGTTGGCCAGCAAGTGGATTATGAGCAGCTGTGGAGCCAGGAGGCCCAGCATCTGAAGCCCAGCAGTCTGGCAGGTGTGTATTTGCTGAGAGATACAGAGCTTTGGAGGTGGAGAGGTAAACAGTGGTGGAGAGTGGGCCAGCGTGGCGTCCCTTGTACGGTGCAGAGGAGGTATTGTTTTGGCCATGAGTAAGCTATTAAGCCTTACAGCCAGTGCGTGTGTGTGTATCGTGCGTGCGTGTGTGTGTATGCGTGCGTGCGTGCGTGCGTGTGTGTGTGTGTGTGTGTGTGTGTGTGTGTGTGTGTGTGCGCGCGCGCGCTTGCGTGCACCCCAAAAACATGTCCATACGAAAAGCCAAGGCACCGTTGAGCGCAAATGAAGTCAAGGAGCGCTAGCGCCTGCTTCTCTGTCTTGTACTGCATTTTTGCCCCCGACACAGAATAAGAGCCCCCTGCCTCTATCACGCTGCCTGTACGTGCACGCAGCCCTGGTGAACCGCTTCCGTGGCGTGGAGGGTGTCATCACGTTGCACGCAGGCCTGCCCAGCCCAAGCTCTTTCCCCCTCACCTCGATCTCAGCCACTTCTGCATCTGCTCAAGCACCCGGTAGTACAAGCTCAGATCTGGTCCTCCAGGACGAGATCCCCCTCCCAGTCCAAGCACCCCTGTACGGTCTGGCCTCACAACGCCGCCACCCTTGGTGGGATTTTCGCACTCCCTCCTCTTTCAGGTCTGCAAGCGCTACTGTCACAACCACCAACACAGCCCAGCATTCATCATCATCTCCCCCCTGCCCCGCTCCCTTGCCTGTGCCCGTGCCCTCCCAACTGACTCACCCTTGGTGGGACTACAGCCAAGGTGGCCCTGCCTCCGACCCCTCCACCTATGGCAGCGCAACAGCTTGCTATGCCGCTTGCTCCTCCCCTCACTGCCACCCAGCAGCCAACGGCACCATCAGCCCACTTAGCAGCCTGCCTATTCAAGGTCAAAGTAGCTGCCAGAGTACCTGCGCCAATGGCACCACCCACCCGGCGTCGACCAGTGGAAGACAAGAAGCTGTCCAGGGCAGTTACACCTTCACTCCTGCTCCAGCTGCTTCCTCTTGTCACTCCCCTCACAACTGTGGCCAAGGCTTACTGCCCGCAGCTGCAAGCAATCAAGGCAGCGGAAATAGGGCAGCAGGATCTTTGCAGATCACTGGCCAGCTGGTGAGCCTGACATGCACCGGCCTGGATTGTGAAAGGACTTCCCCACTTTGATCCGCTTCTGCTTCTGCGACCTTACCAAGGGTTGTACCCACTTGTGTGTTAGCTACCACCTCAGACCTGTACTGTCGCATGCCTCAGCGTATGTTGCTTGCCTATACAACCTCGGTCTTGACAAAAATGAAAGACAGAGGAGTGGAACTTTCTGTTGATAACTTTTGGTTGCCTTTACCCTTTCCACCTCAGGTCACTGACGCCCAGCAGTACATGTTCCACGCTGGGCACCCCCCTCTGTTGCAATGGGCACGCCAGATCGTGGACATGTGCCACGCCCCCCCCTGCCCCACACAAAGCGTCATCACTAGTGGCGCGGTGTGTGCAAATGGCGGAGCTCTGCCTCCCTGTCCCTGTGTCAAGCCGCTTATGGTGCTCTTGTTTGCATGCCAGTTAATAGGCATGAAGTTGCGATAGAATTTTGGCCATCGTGCGCAGCATCTTATCGGAGCATGGCAACCATCCGTGTCACTTTTGCGTGTCCTGAGATCCAGTACAGGCTCACTAGTTTGCCATCTTTCATGCATTGCACTCTGGGCTTGCAACCAGCAAACGTCTCCTTTCAAAAACCCCTACACGTGTTGTCTACAGGTACATGCGCTAAACTGTGCTGTGTCATGCTTGTGCGACCGAGGAGACTTCATCATCTGCGAGGAGTTTGCTTACACTCATGCACCCGAGTGTGTGTTTGTACCGCGTGGGCTGCAAATGCTGCCGGTATGTGATGTTTGTTGCTTACTCTATATCTTAGTAGTGTGCAAAGCGTATCTCCATGCGCACGAGGATGCCCTCAAGCCCTGCGGCTGCTGCATTTAAGTGCCATTTTGTCAATCTTGGGAGGAAGTCAAATGTCCAGCAAGCAGTCTTGTGTTGTACCAAAATCTATCTACAATTGCAGGTGGCCATGGATGAGCAAGGCATGATTCCTGAAGCCTTGCGTCGTGTGCTGCAGAGTGCAGGTAGGGTAAGAACAGGAGCAAGAAGGGGAAAAGGATTGGAACTTATTGAAGGCGTAGCACTAGCTTTTTGATGGAAATGTTTAGGAAAGGAAAGGCAGTTTATATCGACACAGGCTGCTCTGAGCATTTAAAATCTCGAAACTTCATTCTTCCTTGCTTGACACAAAAATTGAGTTTGTCGCTAGTGCTGCCCAAAGGGCATTCTAAACGTGCTTTGTTCAACCGCAACTCACTGATCTCCCTGACCTCGTTTGCCGCAGGTGTCAGCAGTGTAACAGGCCGACCTCCTCGGGTGATCTATATTATTCCCAGTGGCCAAAACCCCACAGGAGCAGTGATGAGTGTTGAGCGGAAGCATGAGATTTATGAGGTACGTACCCGTGCATCGTACTTTTTTTGTGAGTAGGACTGGCCAGGCCATCCTTGTGTACATCTTCACATTGTTATTCACTGTTTGTATACGGTTTATTTTAGCAAAAGCGTCTCCATATAAGTGGTCACAATGATCGATTTACGGTTGGCCAACCCTTTTTGTGAGCAATTCTGTGTAGGGACAATGCAGGTGCACAGCAGGCGTGGTCTTGTTGCAGTACAAAGGTCCTGGATTTCCTAGCACACAGCAAGTTGCAGTTATGAGTATGTGGTCGGAATTAATTACTTACTGTACCTAGCAGTAAGAAATGTAAAACAGTACAGTCATGTACCGGTATGTAACCGTTTTGGTGGACCCTGCTCATGTGCTTTCATTCATCCTCCTTGCTCCTTGCAGATCTGTCGTGTCCATAGTTTGATCATCTTGGAAGACGATGCGTACTACTGGCTGCAGGTAGGGCCTGATGCTCCTAAAGTACACAAACATACTCAACTTAAAGCAGGCTTTTATGCTTTGCAGCGACGGCAAACTTGCCTGACTGACAGCATTATTCCCAATGCAATGCTTTTCCTTCCCCTACATTTATTATACGTTGCTGGAGAGATGCGTACCCAGTCATGTAACTCTGCATCATGTGTGCAGTATCCAAATGGCGCCTGCCCTGAGATCCAACAGCCGGGGCTGTGTCTTCCACCTACCCTTCTCTCTATAGATGTGGATGGCAGGGTTCTGCGGATAGACACCTTTGCCAAGCTCCTAGGTCCTGGGTGAGTGACTTGGCATGGTAGTATGCCTGTGTGTTCGCTTTTGTGTGTGTGTGTGTGTGTGTGTGTGTGTGTGTGTGGAGAGAGAGAGAGAGAGAGAGAGAGAGAGAGAGAGAGAGAGGTTGATCTTACTTGTCGCAGGTGAGCTACATAGGGGAAAAAGACGTTATGTCAAACCGTTTTCAGTTCCGTTATCGATTTGCATCTAAACTTCTAAGCAGCCTTCTCCACACGCATGTCAGCAAGCCTCAATTGGCCTGAGGGGAAGCAGGTGGACAATATCTGTGGAGAAAACTGTTTGTTGTTAAACATGTTTGTGGATGTTTTTGTATGTAATTGTGGATGACAGATTCCTGGTAGGTTTTTAGGATTGAAAAGGTATTCGTGACTCATAGACTGCTGCTTCAAGCTCGTACTTGATCTTGTGGGTCCCCCTGTCCCGTTTCCCTTACAATTTAAGGCTATGCTGCCCTGTGCAGAAAATTGAGCGCTTGCAGTGCCAAGTTCCCTAATTTTAGATGTGACTTTTTTAACACATTCATGTCAACGATGCCTTCAAACTCCGAAATTGATTGTGTGACACACATACACACATTCATACACACACACACGCAAACGACAGGTACCGCTTGGGCTGGATCACTGCCCCCCCTGCACTAGCAGCCCGCATGGCAGCAGCAGTACAAGCATCCAGCTGTGGACCCTGCTCTCTTTCCCAGGTTGGTTGATCAGGCTGTTTGCTCTACTTATCTGTCTGAACTGGTGGCTCATGGCTTGATTTCAAGGTTGAATTTTAATATCACTGTGTAACTAATTCTGTATAAACTTTCGTATATGTGCCTGATGATACGAAAAGTTGCTTTGTCACTGCCTGCTTTTGATAAGAAATGTAAATTGTGCTTAAAACGCAATCAGCCTTTTCTCCCACTCACTGGTGTATGACCAACCGAACAATTTCATCTCCTTGTGTGTATTTAAAAAGGCAATCGACACAGGCAGTTAAATTGGTGTTACATTTAAGTTAAGGGGTTTGAAAGAAATGAGTCATCCTGGAAGCGGGTGCATTACAACTCCATCACAGCAAAGCCGATGGTCTGTATCTTGCATGATTTGATTGCATTGCACATTCGTGCAGGTGGTCGTCAGTGAGCTGGTCAACACATGGGGCTTGGATGGCTTTGAAGCATTTGTGCGCAAGCAGCAGGTACAAGAGATTCATGTTCTTTGTACGTTTATGAGTTTGTGAATGTGTGTAAACATGTATGAATGCGCACGTGTGCACTGACCATGCCTTAACCTGTTTCAAGATTTGCAAACACACCAGCTTGAATATCACACAAGTGCACAAGTGCAATTGTTTTGGTGCATCTGCACACACCACCTAACCACACAAGCACTCATGCGCACACCTACTCTTCTACAGGCCACATATGCGCGACGAGCAGCTGCAGCGTCTGCTGCCGCACATGAGCACCTTACAGGCCTGGCCACTTTTAAGGAGCCTACAGCTGGCATGTTCGTGTGGTTTAAGCTTTGTGGTACGTGTATGGTTGTCAGATTGACAGTCTTGTGTGTACCTTGTGGCAAAGGTATACTCGGTAGTGTTGTTGACAAGTAAGGAGGCAAACTCTGTCACGACTCAGGTGCAAGATGATGAGCATGAGTCATGACTTGGGCTCATTGCTTGTGAACCTTGACCTGCAAGACACGTAATATTAATGGTGATATGATAAGCGCGCCTTAACTTTTGCCTTGTGACCCGAACAGGGCTTCCTGACTTTGGGGCAGAGCTTGTGGAAGAGCTGGTTGCTGCGAAGGTGGTGGTTGTGCCTGGCAGGCCGTTTTGGACGAACGCTGAGGCAGCAAATGCAGGTAAGAGCCTGACAGGTCCTTCAATGCAGATTAGTGCACGACATAATAGGCATACACAGGCTTTACAGACAACCTTGTTAGCAAGCAAAACGTAAAGCAGGGATCTCCCTTGTGACAAGGTGTCTGTGCCCGTGTAACTTTCCAATGTTGGACCCTAGGACCTAGGACACGTAGTGTCTAGGGCTTTTGAATTGCTAGAGAAACTGAGAGTCTTATAGCTTAGAAATTGAAACTTTTCTCCTAAAACTTTAATAGCCAAATCGAGTATAGAAGCTCATGCTGAGAAGGATGGTGCTTTCCGATTGTTGAACAGTGCCCTGGTTGCAACTCCGGACCTTTTTCATGAGCTCTTTGATATAAAATTTATACAGCTGGAAAGAAATTAGGACATACTGGGCCTTACCGTCTCAAATGGCGATGCCGCGAAATGCAAGCCTGGTTCCCGAGCGGAGTCATGTTGTTGCATTTTCGCGATGAGCAGGAAGTTGAATACAACATCGCTGGAGCACAATTGCATTCCGGCCACTTGTTGTTGTGATGACGTGTGCTCGGTGCAAGCGCTGTCCGGGATTGAGAATGGCAGGTTTTAGAAAGTTCCAACAGACATCTTGCATCACCCATAAGGTATTTTTAGCTGTGGAAGTTTGCACACCTGCCATGCCTTTTCACACAAGACTTGCTGATGATGAGTTCCACGACCTAGGGTCCCCAAGCGCAGCGCTGCTATCTTTTCCTACTGGTGAAATTACACAGGCAGCAAATCTTGCTGTCCCATGGATTAAGGAACAGAGCCATCTAGGTATCGGGTATCTTGGCGAATCTCCTCCACCTTTCCATCTCAATTATCCTTTTTGTTTCAATGGAAGAAAACATGCACACAGCCATGCATCGAGCACAACTCTTTGGCATGTTTGCCTCGTTGACTGTGCTAAAAAATGCTTTAGCTACTACAAGGGACCGGACTGACCGGAGCTTAAAAAAAGAAAAGAAAAGCAGGCATTCAATACCACTTCCCACATTAATTAAGGAAAGTAAGCCACTTTGGTATTGAGTACCGTAAAACTCCTTTGCCAGCAGACAAAAAAAGGCCCAGAGAGAAATCCAACAGAGTACCAGAAGGAGGAAAGAAGTCACAAAGAGACTGGAGTACCAGGCTCAAACAAACAAGAGCACCAGGCGCAGAGTTAAGGGTCTACCAGGGAAAACTGCCCGTCTCGGCCATTGTCAGCCTCCAAAAACTACCGAGTCACATAGCCAGCCCTACAGCACTGAACCTGCCGTGCTACTCCACCAACACAGTCACTCAGTGCAAGCCTACAGAAAGGTCTATTAAGAAAACACTGCTCGCACTACCTCAGCATTACACCGCTCCCACTGTGCCTGCCTTGGTCTGAGGAGGATCCCGACTACTGAACCCCAAGCTAGGTTGAAGAGCGGCACCTTTTGCAAGACCAAAAGCAGGCACGCGCATCTCACTTTGTTGAGGTACATATCGGAGGTCTTACACACCATTGGCAAGCAAACACGTCTGTACCTCAACAACGTCTTGTAACACCCCCCTCCAACTAAAGCTTAGCTGGGTGCTCCTCTCTACAAGCTCCTCTACTCCACTACCCTGCACACGCTCCGCGCTCTAGAGCCAGCTCGCAATGAGCCGCTGCCTTGCCCATGCCCCTGCACTGCTGTCCCGCAGCCCCCTCCCCCAAACCCCCCTGCTGCCGCGACTGCAAATTGCTGTCGCTGCTGCGTGCCGAGTGAGATTTAGCAGAGCGAACCTCCTCTGGGCAAACGTCAATTTTTTAGGGACCACCAAATAGAGGCACTCAATCAGACTTCAGTTCTCAAACCGGACCTTACATCATACAAATTTATCCTAAACTAAGTTTCCCCACTGTCTTTAACTTTATCCTTTCAGGAGTACCATGCCCTTACTTCCGCGCTACCTATGGTTCCGTGCCTGAAGACCAATTGCAAGAGGGCTTCAGGCGGTTGTCCACTGCCATCAAAGCAGCAAAGAAAGCCTTGCCGGCGTGATTGGAGTTTGGTTAAAAAGGAGCATTTGCTTGATTCACTCTTTACTTTTCTGGAAGCAACACTAGTTTGCAGCCCTGCGAAATCTGGGTATAAATTGCTGCCAGTTAATGACAAGGCTGTGTAGCATCTGAGCATTTGCCTCACGTGACAAATCATCAAGAAAAGAGAAACTACGCAGGCAGTGAAAACCACTCTCCACATTGATTAAGGAAAAGTACCACTTTGGTACCAAGTACCATAAAACTCCTTTACCGGCAGACAAAAAAGGCCCAGTCAGAGAGGTCCAACAGAGTAACAAAAGGTGGAAGAAGTCACAAAGAGACTGGAGTACCAGCCTCAAACAAGCAAGAGCACCAGGCACAGACATTGCAGAGCTAAGCTAAGGGTCTACAGGGATGACCACCCATCTCGGCCACTGCCAACCACAAAAACCACCGAACCTCATAGCCAGTCTACAGCATTGAACCTGCCGTGCTCTCCACCACACAGTCACTCGATACAAGCCTATGGAAAGGTCTACTAAGCAAACCTCTCACTGCTTGCGCTACCTCAGCATTACACTGCTCCCACCGTGCCTGCCTAATCATTCAGTAGGAGTGTTAGGTGCTCATAACTCAAGGAGCCTAGAATAGTCAGCAGCCTTTATGACTGTCTTACTTGTACCAAGCAAGCGGCACGCACCTCGAACTAAGCTCAGATTAAAGAATTTTGCTTTTTTGTTGGTCATCGCCGCTGGTGGTTATCTCTGCAACTGGCTGCCAACGCTTTAATATCCCATGCAATAGGTCAGCAAATCGACGAGGCGCTTGCACATCAACTGGGTATACGTGTAGTGCGCTTCAGTGAGCTAATCCGGTGTTGAGCCTCACTTAGTCAACAATATAGTGCTTCTTCTCGTGTCATTAAGGTTAGCATTTTCCAGTTGCGTCACAGCCCTTTTTTACTTGGTTTGTTTTGAGGTTTACCTCGTTCTCATAGGTTGAGCAGCCATTCCAAGTTGAAGCCTTTGTAATCCAAACTAAACTAAACTAAACTAAACTAAACTAAACAACAATATAGTGCTGCTTTTTTTAGTAAGCCTCGCTTTAATAGGGTGAGGGACTGCCGTGGGCTCCGCATAGTACCTCTTGGATGGTTTGGTTGTGGTAGTAGTGCCTCTTGCATGCTTCCTTATGCACTTGACATAAAGCAAAGTGTCAATAAAAGGGAGGGACCTCCTAGCAGGAAAAATGTGGGTATGTCTGACAAAGCAGTTTTAAAATGGAGAAATAAGTGAAATTCACACAAGCAAACACCAATTTAAAGACACAGAGCACGCACACGCGCTTATGAAGGAGCAAAGGCCTTGACTGCTATGGTTCTGTCTACGGGCAAGGTGGTTTTTTTAACGGCTTCATGTCGTTGTTTTGTATTCTCCTGCTCCCGGCTGGTTGCATAGTACATACTATCCACGTGTGAAAAAGCTGCGGCCACCCTTTCTTGCACACGAGCAGCAGCCGCGTCTGAGTTACACATATCTCTCTGGTTCATCCTGGAAAGCTGCAAGGAAGCCTCGAGCTGCCTTATCTGGTCTTGGAGGTCCTCCTGGGAAAACATGTGCATGGTAAAACACATTCAAGTGTGATGAAATCCCTCTTTTTCTCAGATCACCTAATAAACTTAACAGACACTCAGATTCCGAGGTGTTTTTTGGGGTTTTACTGATAAGAACGTAATAAGCTGCAGACACAGGCGCAAGACCTAGCTACCTGAACAAATGTCAGCTACCTTTACAATGATACACAAAGGCTTCGGGAGAGAAAACTCATGCACTGTGTCGTGATTTGCAGAAGGAACAACCTTCAATTATGCGATAGACGCTGTCATTACCTTTTAGCAAGTTGCAGGTGTTAACCTAACAGCAACAGCCATGATGTAGGAAAATGTGATATACTGCCGACACATGTACCAAGCATGCACAGATGCACAGCAGGTGTCGTACCGTGCGAGCTGTCGCAGTTGCTGCTGCAGTACTCGACTGAAGCTTAGACACCAGCAGGTGCTCTCGAAGGCTTTGTAGCTCCGTCTTCACAGCACCGTGCTCGCCTAGGCTCTGACAATCAAGCTGTGACTCAGCCTGGGTGGCCGCAGAGGTGTCAGAGTGCGTATGTCAGCCCTTTTATAATCAGCAGCTGAAGTGATGTCTCATACTTGATCACACATGCACAGGCATGCACGGGCATGCATTTCCTAGTACGCAGCGACCCTACAGCTTAGCCTAATTAAGAATTTTAAGGGTGAAACGCTACAACTCAACAAACCACACAAGTGGTGTTCTCACCTTCAGGCATCGATCCTCCATGTTCTTGTATTCGTTCAGCTGCCATGCAAGATGTTTCTGCAGGTCAGCCTCCCTGGCATGCACTGTCTCAAGCTCAGTCTCCAATTTTGAGCACTTCTGCACGGCCAATATACTGGCCCCAGCATCTCTTGCAGCTGCTTCTGCGCTCCTCTGTTGCTCAACCTCCGTCCTGCATGACGTGTGGTTTGCAAACTACTGAGCTTGGAGACATTTCCACACTAATCTTCAAAATGGGCCAGGACTGTATTAATAAACACACAATACTTAATGTGTATGAAACTTTCCCTGCTAGATTGTTAAAATTACCATACATTTACCTACTGTAAATACCATAACCAATGCAAGGCTCGGAAAACCCAATTAATATACCCCAATGCGGAAAAATGAGGGGGGCAACATTTAATTAATAAACACAATGCGAGCCTATGCAAGGACCTTTTAGCCCTGTGAGCTGCACGTGCACGCGTGTGAGCATGCTTGTGTGCGCACATATCCATACATTTGTGCACGCATGTGCATGCGTATGCACGCGCGTATGCATGCGTGTGCGCACGCGTACATGTGCATGTGAAGGACGGCACTTGCTTACACTGCTACTCCTCCCCAAAGAACCTCCCTGCTGCTGATGCCTGAGGTCAGCCTAGGCCTTCAGGTGGCCTCTTTTTTCCTGCTGCTGCTGCATCCCGCTCTGCTGCCCTGTCTTCTTCAACCTGCCTTCTCAATATCCGGCTACTGGGCTTAAAAAACGCCCACAACAAGCTTTTGTGCCCCTTGGGGGCCTTCCTGGTCCCTTCCCATTCGTGCTCACAAAAGTAATTAATTTTGCCCAATGCGAGCTCTGCGAGCCCTTCGTATTTCAGTTCTTTTTCGTGCTTGCAACGTATTGCAAGGGGGTGAAGAACGTTTGTGGTACGCGGTGATATAAGTACGGTACGGTAGATGTGTACATATAGGGTTCTGGGAAGCCCTGCCCATTTGTCACCACCGCGACCAAAGCCCTGGTACCTTAATTCAAAGACCACTTACTAAACATTTACTAAAAATAGAAAAATTTGGCAGTGCTCACCGACAAGTAGTGCTCATTCACAAGCACTGATGCTCCAGACACTACATGCTGGACAAGTTAAGTGAGAGAAGCATTCACACAAACCTGCGTGATTCAGCTAATTGTTTCTGTGCCATCCGGAGCTCCCCATTGGACTCCCTCAAGTCTGCCTCAAGGATGCGCACTGAACAGTGAGCCAGGATCAGTAAGGTTACAACTTGTAAGCGCACAAGCATATGCTTGCATATGCTTAAGGCCTGTAAGAGCAATGCAATTGCATGCACATGTTTTTGCGTCATTATGCATTTGTGTGTCCATGCGCGTAGGCATCAAATTTAGGTTCAGATTGCTTCTCAGCAAATCACCAATATGATGTAGCTTGAGAGCTGGAGCAATATCAGAATATGTCACTCGACAGCCAATCTGTGAGGACATACCTCTCCTGTACGCCAGGTTTACATTCTTCAATGAGAGTTCAGATGAAGAAAGATCAAACAGAACATAATAAAATAATTGTCAACATCACACACCTGCACGAGCTAGCTCGGCACTACTCTGCTCATACACAGTCCCTGTGTGTGTGGAGGTCCGCACTTGCCCCTCAAGTGTAAGAAGCCTAAACCTCTCTGCCAGCTCTGCAGCGTCTCGTTCTGCTTTTTCTGCCTGCAAAATTACAAGCAAAGTCGCAAACGGTCGTTGGTGCCGCATAAAAGAGATGTAACACTTGCCTCCAATTTATCGTTTGTGTATGTGTGTGAAGAAACTCCACAGCAAAGATTGAGCCAAGATCAAGGTAGGCTAACAAAAGCAGAGGCAGTTCTACTTCCAAAACACCTCCTACTCTTGAGACCAACAAGCTTCTCTCGGTTACCTGCAGCTATACCTGCAGCTATACCTGCAGCTGGAAGCTGCATATGATGCAAACATAAGCCCCAATTTGATTAAACAAACAGCCCAAACGTCCCCATTCTTATCCACTTACCTTGCTGCTTTGGAAGGCACGGGCCCCCCTTTGAATTCAAAACAAGAGGAATTAAAACTAAAGGTTCAACCCACCCTTTCTGTACTGACGTCCTTCTCCAGCTGCAGGGCCTTCATCTGGCGCTCGTGGGCCTCTGCTTCGAATTGCATGTGGAGGAGCAGTGACCCTGTAAGGCCACAGGCATAGGACAAGGTGTTCAGGGATGACAAGGCGCAGAGCTTGCCAGTAACATGCATCCAGAATACATCCTTGGTAGTAATAGTAGGAAAGTAATCAAGTAGCAGTCATGTACGGGCATTGTATGCGGCAAACAAAAACAACCATCCGAACAAGGTAGCATTGTGGAATGCTGCAATTGGGCAATGATGAAACACAATACAAAAATGAAAAATCTGCGGCGATAAAAAACAATACAAAAAGACGGAGCAGCGTTCACACAAAGGCTACGTAAGTGGTAAGCTGCCTTTACGTGAAATTGTCCATTCACCGCTTAGCAGGGTTTATGCAGCTACGTAATGACTAAGTCGATCACAAGCCACCTGGCACAAGCCACCTCTGCCCCTACCAACCAAGGGAAATCATGTGCATAGAGTGTACCTTGGCTTTTGGGATTATATTCCTGGCAAGATGCATGTGTCGAGGCCAGCAAATCCGAAGCTGTCCTCTCGTGGGGTTGGTATCCACCCTCTGTTCTCGGTAAAACAGGCAGGGCGTCTGGCCCCTTCCAGTCCTCCATCGTCTCATTCAGGCTGCTTGACTGGGCCATGCTAGACAGCCCCGGGGTGCTGTACATGCCTAGAAACTCCCGCACTGCATCCACACCGCCTGAATGCAGGCAGCAGAAGCCACGCCAAAAGCAATGTGAGCTGATACATGCATGAGAACACGAACGTGCGTTCTTAACATCCTTGCAAGCTGAGGTAGGCACGTTGCTTTGACTTCATCACTTGTGGACTACCTAATCATGTCAACCATGGAGATTTTGACATTGAAGAGGCCCAAACACTCAGACTAACTTCAGAAGTAGCCCTTCATAATAGGTCAGGAGATCACACTATGAAGTGTTTGCTACTTACTTAGAGATGTGGGGCAAGGATAAGAGCTAGCTTGCAAGTAAGAACCTTCATCTCACACTGCTGCGTCCTGGGCACCTAAAATGCACACACATACACACACACATGCACGCACACAGTGAGGACAGATACTATATTCAAAACCTTACCTGCTGCCACATCACGAGGAGGAAACAAGAGGGGGTTGCCACTCAGTGTGAGGCTGCTGAGCTTTGTGAGCAGGGCGACCTGCGTACATCCTCTGACTGACTTGTGTGAATAACAAAACTTTGCTCTCTGCTCACGCACAGCAATCCTCTACCATCCTGGCATTGACTTCAAAGGAGGCAAGTCAACGCAAAGCACTACACTGCCCAGCTGCCACACAGGTTGAGAGGAGGCTACACACGCACCACACATTTGATGTTCCCCTTTGGTTTATACTGTGGCAGGAATGGGCTCCAATGTGCTTTGTGCAGGCATGGCTTTTTTATCTTGACTGTAGTGAAATAGCCTGCATATTACTCCCTAGCACCTCTTTTGCTGTTGCGTACCTCACGGGGAAGGATTGTGAATCCATTGTCATCAAGGTGAAATTCCACGAGCCATGTGTGCAAGCCCTCTGCGGAGGGGCGTGATCCATAAGTTCTATTACATTTGCATCGTGAGATGGCGGTGGATTATTTACAAGCAAAGCAAGAGTGATATAAGAGATATCACTTTGCTTCACTCCAAGAACTGGAGTTTGTGTTACACACTGAACTCAGCAGTCACATAACAGAAGTAATAATGTGCTGATATATGGACCAGCACATAGGGGAGTGCAAGACAAGGCTTCGAGGGGAAAGCTAAGGCAATTGAAGATTTCCAGTTGCAGGAAGACACATGGAATAGGGAAGGACTTTCAAGGCTGCCACGTCATGTTGCGAAGTTCCATGAAATCAGCAAGCGATCCTAGGTTTTACTTGCGCAATAAGGAAATCAACTCTGTTTCTCAAACTCCTGATTTTGCACAAACTTTGGAGACAACAACACGATGAGAAAAATAACACCTAATCGCCCAAAGTCCAACATAGCAATGTCCAGCATGAACATCCTATGCAAATTACACGTCAACGCTACGCATACCAGGTCCTAGACGCCAAAGAAACAAGACTTACTGAGGCTGCTGGGTAAGGCAGTCAGGCTGTTGTGCTGCAAATCAAGTTTGGACAGGCGGGTGCAGCTGCCCTACAAACATTCAGATGCAGAATTGTTACGTGGTGGTATGTGCTGAGATGCGTGTTTATGCGTGTCATTTGTCCATGCGTGGGTACAAACACAAACAAAGGGACGTGCCATGCACCAGGTTTACCGGCAGATCTACTCATACTGTGAATGTTACCTAGACGAGGAAAAAACGAGCCTTTCCAGAAATCTAAGTAGGTAACGTGGTAGGTTTGGTTCAACGCCGCACCAGGTCTGGTGGCAGCCCTGTCATTTTGTTCCCAATGGCTGATAAGTGCTCCAAAGAAATCAGGCAGCTGAGTCCACAAGGCAAGCAGAACAGCTTGTTGTGGTCCAGCTGCGCGTACATGGTATGCAGAAAGAAAGGTTGAGGCGGTCGCGAAAGGACTAAACAAATGTTTTACTTTTTACTCAGGAGACGCTGTCGGCATTCCTGTCTTATCACAGCAAGGGAAACACAACCACAAGTCAAAGAGGGCCTTCAAAAATAGAAGAGTACAGTCTCGAGGAGCATTGTTTTTGACACACCTTGAGTGATTGGAGGCTTGTCAGCTCACTGATCCTTGCTGGGAGCACCTCTAAGGCATTGTGGGAAGCCACAAGGTGCCGCAAACCGTGCAGTCCACCTAAGCTGCGGGCACAAAAAGGTATATGATAAAGGTCAGCAGCACCCTGCTTAAAAGATTAGGATAAGGATGGTAGCTACTTAGGCTGGAGATGTTTGGGTGAGGCAAGAGAGCAAGGACCTTCTTTCATACGATGCTAATGTGATCATGTAATTATTAGGTGATGAACATCGATGTAATTATTAGGTGATAAATATTATTAGGTGATGAACATCGACGAGAATAAGCTTGTTAGAGGGGCCTCTGCTTGTTACAGACATCCTAAATGTTGTGAGATTAATATTAAGACATCGGAGATAACTTTGCCGAAAAGGTTGACACCCATCTAGAATTAATACCTCAAGACGTCTCTTTCTCTCTCTCTCTCTCTTTTTCTCTCTCCCTCTCCCTCTCCCTCTCCCT
>Ga0307942_1001350_pt1 | contig 19472 bp, 19 predicted proteins | sample OrgLakmetagen175_FD_201846 | JGI IMG/M metagenome (GOLD analysis project Ga0307942, IMG submission 201846) | Saline water microbial communities from Organic Lake, Antarctica - #175 | ecosystem: Environmental > Aquatic > Non-marine Saline and Alkaline > Saline | place: Antarctica: Organic Lake... | reverse complement strand
GGCCACGTGAAGAGGAGACGGCGAGGCTGGTCTCCTGATAACCATGCATACCAACACAGGTCGCCAGACCCGACAAAAATTGAGAGAGCCACTGCAACGAGCACAGCGGCTCTATTTTTTTTATTTTTGATTGAAGCTGCCTTTTTTTTTTGCTATAGCTCAACTGCCCTCGCTGGCGGATACAGCTGTGTAGCCCTTACCCTTACCCCTTTTTATTTAAGTTTCCGCTCAGGTGCCCACCAGAGGCATATATAGCGAGCGATGTAACCTTACCTTACCTTACCTTTGGGGTGCTTCGTTGATATTACAGATATAAGGTTGGTCAATGCTAATCAGGGCACTTATTGTATCTGGGCCTTCTGAGGCTTGAAGGTGGTCATTAGTTAGCTTATTTATTTTATTGAGTCCTGAGTGCTGTCCGGAACCTAAGTTTGGTAGGGATGGTTATGTATGTTTTGAATTTCCCACTTTGCCTCAGGAATTTCTTTGGCAAGTTCTTTTAGCCAGTCTTTGTTGTGAGCATTGAGGCAGACCCTGCCCTTGGTGTTCCATATGGCAATGATCTGCAATTCCCAGCAGGAGTGTTTGGAAAGTGGAATTTGTATGGTGTTCCAGAAGGGCACTTTCGCATAATAGAGTTGGCTTGATGGGATGGTGCCCAGGAATTTATACATGTGTGGGTATTTGCGGCAGAGTGATGTGCAGGACGTGCAGGGCACTTTCATACAGGACTGTGTCTTTGCTTGACCTCACCCTAGTGATGGTTGCAATGATTTTAGGAAGCCTCTCACATCCCAAATAGATAATTAAAATCTCCTTAGCTTATATAATAAACCACAATGCAATGATAGAATTATAGGGTTTACATAGGATAGGATTATAACATGTTTAATCCAAAGCTGCTACCTTGGTTGAAATAGCGGTTGAAATCAACTGAGCGGTTAATTTCAACCGCTTCAACCCCAGATTCTACAATGGGCACCTACTTTATTGCTAGACCAGCTCCAGTTAGGCATCAATAGGCATAAACTCGTCCGAAGTACTATTGATGGAGTTTAGCAAATTACTATTCCATATCTGATAAGCAGGGCACACCATTGGACGGTACAGGACACAGGCAACATCTTTTTCTAATCCACGCGACAATATCTACACTATTTGCGTTCTTTTCTTTAGAAAGATGTCTGAACTTTCGCCCAGTCCACCCCTCTTACATATTCTGGTGCATTTACAATTCCGAGCCCTGGAGGGAGCCCTAGAAACCTGTTAGATGCCTAGGCACACAGACATTTAACTAAAGTGCTGAACAAAAAGGCAAAATAAACATTCAACATTACACAGTACAAGGATCGCCTAGCAGGAAGATTACATGTGCAATTTTAGGCTCAGAATGCGGCTGCCTCTATAAGCATGTCCTACGATCAATCATACGCAGCTCTTGATCCATGTCAATCATTTCCTCAAGATCAGAGGGGAGAGGCCGTGGCAAAAGTGCAAGCCTGTCTGTTATAAACGCGTGATAAGAGGCTATCACATCTCCAAGACGTGGAGCATCATGTATCAGAGGAGACGAGAGAGTATCTTGAGCGGCCTGTACGTGTATGTGCGTGTGTGTGTGTTGTGTGTGTGTGCATGTGTGTGTGTGTGTGTGTGTGCGCATATGTGTGTGATGGCAAACGAGGCCTACTGCTAGACAGTATAAGATTACAGGGGGGCACCTGAGGCCCTGAATGGATATGCTTTTTACATTCACAACAGACCTAGGGTGAGTTTCCCATGACTTGCCGGTCCCAAGCTTACAAATGCATAATACAAATTGAAGCAACTGAGCTTGAAGATTGCCAGTCAGGTCACATGTGTTTTATCAGCCGCGATGTGACATGCTTTTCCCCTGCTGTTTCTTTATAACTTTATAGCAGGTCATCCACTGCATACAATATAGTTTTGGGAGTCCTCACATTCAACATGGACCACTGCAAAAAGAATGGAGCGCACGGCAACTGCTGCAAAGAGAACGGAACAAAAAGAAAAGCGGTGAGGCGTGTTCAATCCTCCATCATATGTTTCAACGTGTCAGCTTCAGTTTGTCGTCTTCATTGTTACCCTGTTGTGAATAATAATGTCTGGTAGTCTTGCTCAGATATAGACGTCTGGTGGTCTTTTGCATAGACAAATCCCCCTGATATAGGACCACCAAGGTGCTCCAAAAATAAATGGATCGGCACCACTGCTGATAGCAGCCTGTTCATTTGCACGAAAACCTATTTAGTGTCTGTCTACTCACGCGGTGACCCATACCTGTGCTGCACAGTTGAGTAGAATATTAAAGCGAGCAGCTTCCGCACGAATTTCATTAATCTGCTGGTCGTTCGCGGGAAGTCCGGGGAGGTCGTTCGCGCTCTCTATGGCAAGAAAGGAAAAAATATCTATCAGCTGTTGTAACATAAGACGGTGTTGCAGGTGTGCTTTTTTCTTATGCAATTAGTGAGCCACCACACGTCAAGCCCAATTACAAATGCATACAGAGATCTCAACACATGAGGACCTGTTTTCCCACCTTCGCTGTCACTCTCATAGAAGACAGGAATGGAATTACTCGGGGCAGCCGTGAAGGGTGGTGGTGAAATGGCATCCGTCTCTGCAGGAGCAAGCGTTGGTTTCAGGACGGATATGGATGGATAGGGAAGGAAGACAGTCTGTTGTGTTAGAGTGGCATTGTTAATCGTTTCACCTCTGGGAAACTAATAGTCATGAAGGTAAGAACAGAGGAGGCTACCATTACAGCTCATACGCACGAACACACACACACACATACATGCAATGGCATACAGGCACGTATGCTCTTGCACAAGTGTGTGTGTGTGTGCATATGATGATCTAATACCCTAGTAATACAATATGGTGGATCATATTGAGCTATTCAGGAGAACTGGCCAGATTCTTGTCTGTTGCTCTGGACGTTGTTTGGCATGAATCTTTTTGTTTGGCATGAATCTTTACAGGCAGGAGATCTCCACGTGTACCTTCTCCAGAGGACGTGCCAGCATCCCCTTCCTGCCCGATTTCTAGGCCAAACCCGTCCACTGCTTCCTCCCTATCTTCGTCTTGCGGCTGCAGGTGCAGGACGCGTTCTTTTAAATAGGCCTCTGTGAATGCTTGCTCCTGCTTTCAGAGTAACAAGGACAAGGCCGGAATTTATCGTTGAGATCGAGTAAGGGGAGCACAAAAGGTCTGCGCAAGCACCGAGACCCTTTGTGTGCACGTGCAGAGAGAGGACGTGAATGCACCTTCAGTGCTGTTTTTCTTGTGCATACACAGACTCAAAGGCCAGTGTGACTTATAACTTAAAACAGGGACAACAGGGAGCGGCAGTGGACTGTTGATGTAGAAAGACAGTACTTCATTTGACCTAATAAAAAAAATCACCAAGCACTTCATTTCATCTGCGCTTCTCCCGCCCATTGTCAGGCCCAATGTTCATGACAATGGCAAAACATACCTCCTGATACTTGAAATGCTCTAATACTTATAGCATCTAGATATTGAGTGCTAATCTAGCTTAAAGGGTTTCTGAGTCAAGCAATGCTCACACATCAAGCAGCAAATACGCCTGCCTGTTGACGTACAAACAATCACGTCTATGCAGGCCTTTAAGCATAAAAAGCCACACCCAGTCTTTTGTAAAAAGGACGAGTGTGTCATGATCTATTCCCAGTTGTCCTTACAGCTTAACACGTTCCTTGCATATATAGCGTATAGCTGGTGGCATGTTGTTGTGGCAGGTAGCACACTGAGGTTTATAAAGCACGTGTAGGGAGTGCTCCTGACTTTGGGCAACTTCCTTTGGGCAGGCGTAGAGCAAGTGAATGCTAATTGTTGACCACACAATTGTGACAAAATTGCATCGTGTGCCTGTGTATGTTTTAGAGCAGCACTTCATGTCAGATAATTCTCGCTTAGATACCTGCTCTGTTTGGCTTTGGCCAGCTAACCTCAAGAAATGTTGTAGGACTTCACTCGTTCCCTGCGCGCTGTTGTCCTCCACATCCTACGAGTGTGCATGTGCATACTATGTGTGGAATGTCTGTGGAAAGGCCTGTGCATATGTTGGTGCATACTTACATTTGTGGAGGTGCATAGAGTTTGTGCGTGCATGTTTATGTATACAACTGTGCACATGTATGTGTATGTACACGTGTAGGTTGGCCCACACCGAACATAGGATTTCCGTATACTGTATATACGCTGTATATGAGCATATATACGCCGTCTTCTGTATGTACCGTACGAGGGGAAATGGATTCACTCAGATTAGATCATAGGGGGGTCATTTTGCAGCTCTTAAAGAGCTGAGTACGTGAGTCCCAATCTTTGATACCCGAAAAATTAATGGTTAGGGGGCTAGGCCTGCTTCAAGCCTAAAAGACCCTAAAAGGGCCTTTCCCAGTGCAAAAGGGAGTTCATCTACCATAACCACCAATACTATTCATTAATGCAAAAACATACATCTTTAAAAATTAGTAGGAAGCAAAGGAAGTGGCCAAGTAGATTAGAGAAACTTTGTCAAAAGAGCAAAAAGGACTGCTACTGCTACTGCTGCTGCTGCTGGGAATCAAACCTGAGTCTGCACCACCTGCAAATACGGTCCATATATGGCGTATACCGGAACACGGTTTCAACCGTATGTAAACCTGACCGTATATACGCCCATACGTATACGGTCGGCCAAAACCCATGTACAATCATACAGATACGGATACGATGGGAAAATTTCATATACAATACCGTGTAAACGGCGTATCAAAATACGCCGTATTTCTGTATGTACGGTTTGGGTTAATAGTGTGTGTAGGTGTGTGCAAGCATGCCAATGTATACAATTGTTAATACGCCAATGCATGTTTACGCGTGTGGGTGTGGGCAGCTGTGAGTGCAGGTAGAAGAGTGAGGATGCATCAACAAGGTCCAGCCCCTGGGCCTGCCGTTGAACCCTAGGCACTGCAACCCACTTCAATGCCTTTTGCTAGGACGCATAGTAAACAAAAAATAGCAAAGCAAACGCGCCTTTGTGTGATGTATTTGCTATCAAGGTAACTCCACAACCTTTTGGCAGGGCGTAGCCCCTGCTTTTGGCAGGATTTATTTGTTATCAAGGTAACTCCACAACCTTACTTTGCAAGGCAGGATGGATTTGTTATCAAGGTAACTCCACAGCCTTTTGGCAGGGCGTAGCCCCTACTTTCGGCACCCGTTTCTGGCAAAGTATACCAAGATTGGACCAACCCAGAGATTTGCTGCAGGAGTTATGCTTAGATGTAAGAAACGTGTGGTGAACGGAATGGATTGGAGAGTGATCACACACGTTTAACCTCTGATGAGAATGAACTCACAGTGTACTCTTCAGTGCTGAAGCGGTCCTCTGTTTGGACGTCCGAGTAATGAGAGGCAGATGGAGAGGGAGAGAGGGGCAGCTCACTCTGTGTGTATGCATGTGTATTTGTGCACGTGTGTGAAGTATGTATGCTTGCATCTGTGTGATTCAGAAAGTGGGGCGCCGTGCGCGGGCACCATGAACTAATGACACCCTTATGAAATTTACAATCGGACCAGGCAAAAGCGGGCATGATCAAGGCCACCACACTCCTGGTCAGTGAACAGAGAAGAGGGAGGCTAGATGCGCACAATGCAGAGGATGAGTACAGCTTGCTGTAATCAGCTTCATACACAGGCTCATGACCTGTGTTTGCTGTAAGCTGATGCTGTCAGTGTGTGTAATATTAATATCTGTAAATTATTGTGGAGCAGTGCTGACAGTTCCTACTTATCCACTGCCAGCCCCTGCTCACAACACACACAAGTAGGGCTGGCCAGGACCGCTGCCTAGAGGCGTAACAATGTAACCCCTAATTAAACGTGAGAAAAACTAGGACCACCAACTGAGCAATGAAGCTTGCATAGTAGTTTGTGCCAGATCTTTGGCACAAACACAGAACTGTCCAGACTGCTCAATGTCCTCCTCAGAAAGTGGAGCAACTACCTTCAGACCAATGACCTCAAAAATTCAGTATCACAGTGAACGTTGAGTAAAAGCACATTTTGTGTATGTGTGTGCACGTGCGTAGAATGTGAGCATACATGTGTGCGTACGTGTGTGCACATAGAGGAAGGTGATAAATTACAAGCCTTGCAAGCACACACAAGATATCACACACACATACACACATACATACCACGAGGAGGTCAACCTTGACGTCCGCCTCTTCCAACAAGTCCACATACACACTGTCCAGCTGGGCCTGCCGCGCTGCTAGGTTGACACAGGGTAGCGAGAGCAGCAGGTGGGGGAGGAGGAGGGGGCCTCGCATAGCAAAGGCCGCGCCCGCCACGAGGGCAGGCAGGGACTGCGTGTTTGTGTGTGTTTGCACAGAGATATGTGCATGTACGTGAGTGCGTGTGTGTTTGTGTGTGCAGGCTTGTGCATGTGCGTGTACTGGGGAATGGTTGGAGATGGTAGAAAATGGATTGAGAGGGGCCGGATCGTGTACATGCCCTTGTGTGTTATCTGTGCAATTGAGCATCCATGGTGGAGTGGATCACGTGAGACTTGAAAATCCCTCGCGATGTTGCATGTGCAAAGCTGCATGCTACACCGAGTATATTCATGTGTGTGTTGCATGTGCAAAGCTGCATGCTACGTCGAGTATATTCTTGTGTGAGTTGCATGTGCAAAGCTGCATGCTACAGCTTTTGGGCATTGCCACCATGACAAATAGAGGTACATGCTGTACTTTTGAGTTTTTTGAGCACCAGGAAGCACAGCAGGGTATGCAAATGCAAAGTGCTCCACACAAACTGCACAGCCCGTCACACGCAAAGTGTGCTATCAAAACCAAACAACTCTTGAAACTCACGCTGATGGTCTTCCTGCCACCTTTGCCCTCCTGCACAACAAACAGACAGACATACAGAAGCGTGAGTGTGATCAAACGGAAGACAAAATGGGGCACAGCGTGTACTGCAACTTGCTAACACCTATTTGAATGTAGGGCACGCTTGCGCGTGTGCCTTTCGCATCAACACCATCGTGTACACATGGGCTGCACTTCAGGAAAAGCACTTTAAATTTATCGCCCTGTCCTAGCCTGTCTTTGATTGTCAGTGTGTGCATGTATGTGTGTGTGTATGTATGTGTGTGTGTCCAGAATATAGCACAAAGTAATGTGCTCCTTCCCTTGCATGATGCAGAGAGTGGTACAATTACTGGTTGCTCCATAAGCACCTATTTTTAGGCATGTTGTGTCTGAGTGGCTTGCGCCTGCGCATGGGCACAAAACTTGACAGGAATGGCCGACCCTCAAGCACAAAATTAAATCAATAATGTCACAATGTGTCAATTTGACAGGCGATGAGCTTTGCTGTGTAACACAAATGCTGTGTTATACAAATGCTTTGGACTACAAAGCAAGCACTCCTACGTGCAGCCAGGTTTGTAGCCAACACGAGCAAGCAGATCAGGGCAAGGGCTCACAGAAAAAAGTTGCAATGTGTCAATGCGACAGGCATTGAGCAATGCTGCGTAATTGGAACAGACTGCATGCAGGCACTCCCACGTGGAGCCAGGCACGCAAGTAACGTTGGTAGGTACGATACTATTGCGTGAGACACACAAGATGCTTGGCACGCAGCACTTGAGCAAGCCGCCCTTATTTCAACAGAAAGAACAACAAATACATGCGATGAGCTAAGAGGGTGAAAAGTAACACAAACGGCACAAAGGCACTCCTACCAGCAGCCACAGGAGCGCATGGCATTAAACGCACACACAGGCATTCAATACAGGGGAGCACACCTATACAGTTGTTGCCTACGAAGGATTAAGTAACGAGGTCTGGTTTGCCAGGTAACACTGATATTAGTTTGCCTACATTTATGGAACGCAAAAAAAAAACATACACATACACACACGCACACACGAAGAGACACAAGACCATCGTCACACTTACAGGTACGGCTGGAGAACCTTTTGTGTCCAACTCATGCATGCCTTTACAGCAGATCCACCACGTGTAGCCGTCAGGCGCTGTCAGGATGTTCATGCCGGCGGTTTGGCACCCATTGCGCGGAGTCAGGGAGTTCTTCTGGAATTCCAAAGCGTGCAGGTGAACCCTGCACATGTCACCACAGCCGTGCAAAAGTAGCTCGCTGCATATGGGCTGTTCTGCACGCGCGGCACCAAACTGCTTCAAATCCACACCATGAGGACTCTGAATAAGAACCATAGCTCTTGAATCAATCCACGTTTTGTTAAGTTCAGAGTGCGGCACAAGAATTGCAGGTCTTGCAGTGCAGCAGAAGTGATATGCCTCTTGATCATTTGTGTGTTGTTTTAATTTACAAATGTTTCTCTCTGTTTCCCCACATTTATATCCCCGTGGTTCTCAAACACTCTCTTTGCTTCAGGCTTGACTCTCAATTTATATTTTGGCAGGTCTTGAAAATTGTTTCCCTTTCCAGATTTCAAGTTTTCGTTCTCAGAGCAGCTTGCGAGAGCCTTACACAGCAGTGAGCTACCTGGGCAATCAAAATTATGAAGGTGCATCTCAACAAAGCACAATGTGTGGCGTCCTCGTGCGTATGATACAATTGCGTAAAACACACACCCTGCATGTATGGTCTGGTCTGCAAAAAATGAAGAGGCTGTGAAGCTGAAGGTCAAGCACACAGCGCAATGAAGAGACTCTGCAGCACAAGCCGCACGTTGAGTGGGTGGTGCAGCAGACACACCAGCTGCGATGGCCAGCCTGTACACTCGCAATTTCCTGTTTTGTTGCTGACATACATACAAGCCCACGTTCACGCACGCACGTACACGTGACTTCAGGCGTCGGAGTGCAAAACATTTAACTACAACAACACCTTTTTTGCGTGCCATACTGAGTACTGAAATCACGCTGTAAATTCTTGTGGTCCAGGGATTGGATACCAATGAACCTTCTGTTCATGCTTTAAAAAGGCATCCTATCTGCAAAAAGGATCCTCAAAAATACTAGACGCTGCAGCGGGCAAAACTTTAGATTTCGTGACGCAAGTCAAGACGCTTTTCAGTACCCTGCTATTTCTGCGCACTTAATAAGTATGGGCACAATGCAAGGTATTAGGTTGTAACGTTTTCGAGTGTCTCGTACTTTCTGAGCACTTACCAGCCACCGCTGCTGGCCACAACTGCGGGGCCGTGGCATTTAAAGACGGTACAGGGCTTTTTAGTTGTCACGCTTTTCAGTGTCCTGCACTTTCTTAGCACTTACCAGCCACCGCTGCTGGCCACAACTGCGGGGCCGTGGCATTTAAAAAGGAAAAAGGCTTTATAGTTGTCACGCTTTTCAGTGTCCTGCACTTTCTTAGCACTTACCAGCCACCGCTGCTGGCCACAACTGCGGGGCCGTGGCATTTAAAAAGGAAAAAGGCTTTATAGTTGTCACGCTTTTCAGTGTCCTGCACTTTCTTAGCACTTACCAGCCACCGCTGCTGGCCACAACTGCGGGGCCGTGGCATGAAAAAATGGTACACTGGACAAGCTGCAAGCGCATGAATTAGGTGTGATGGCTTTGTAGGAGATGACGGAAGCCTCAGAACTAGCAAGCGCTATAAATTCACCTCAAGTATACGTGTGATTGCATGTGTATGTGTGTGTGTGCATGTGTGTGCATGTGTGTGGGTGTGTGCATGTGTGTGTGCATGTGTGTGCATGTGTACCAGCAGAACATGTAACAAAAGTGTGAGCTTTTGTTACATTGCACGCCTAGTCAAAAGCAGAGTACAATGTATTAAAACGTGGCTATGAGATGGGGTTGATAGGTAAGACAGTGCAGCTGACGTGGCGAATGGAAAAGCGCACAATTTCCCCCTTGTGAAGGTAACAAAATAGCCTACAAAGTTGAAACAACCAACTGCCGGCTGTTCCAGCACTCCAGCCACCATGACCTGACAGAAACACCCTCACTTGGCGATTGCCTTGTTCACCAGGAAGCCCTACTTGCACACGTTGCTGGATTGCTCACACGCTGACCAACATTACCACCGGCCATGCAATTTTGACGCAATCTACTGGACTCCTCCACACACACCTAAAGTGTTCTATCGACACAAGCTCGTTACAGTCGACATTTGCATGTGCTGCTCCCACCAAAACTACAAGCTCCCACCAGCGCTCACATGCGCCCACCAAAACCTTAAGCACGCGCTCACTGCAGGACTCACATGTTCATAACTTATAATGCTCATGTTTCAATACACACATGCATGCACGCACACACGCACGCACGCACGCACGCACGCACGCACGCACGCACACAAGCATACACACATACAACAAACATGTGCACTTACATGCAAATACCGCATAACAGATGATGTGCTCACCTGGACAACTACGGCTGCACTTTTCAGGGCGTGTTTGGCCTCAACGCTCACGGGATCTGCCTCCTGCATACTCTTGTTCGTTGAGTCCAGCAAAAACTGCAGACGCATCAGCAAATGCATGTGGCACGGTGGAAATTGTGTGGAATGGAATTTTAGATGGCACATGGTGCAAGTATACATGGGCGCATGGTGGAATTATCTACGATTACTAATGGAATCATGGCGCTAAGAAGTAAGTGGGGCAGTGCCGGTACTTCACAGTGCACATGCTGTGTCCTATGTAGGGTCGGACAGAGCCATACACATACACGTATCAGGTAGGATCAGGGTGTTTTGAGCAGGGAGATCATCATCCATACGGTCATGCACGGAGTGTGTATACTGTTCTGGCCAGCCCTGGTCCTTTGCTGCGAAGAAGCCTTGCGTTTGTTTGGTCAAAGAGCTGTGAGGCCCTCAAAGGAAAGTCTGGGGGAGGATGAGCAGCAATACTTGGTCTGAAAACATTGAAAGGTGAGACAACGCAGATCCGCAAATATGAATTGTCGCTGCACAAATATTGATAACAATATGGTTATTTCACCACGATGCCCAAGCGACTTGACAAAAGGGTGCAACCGTCTTTTTACTCTCTTTTGTTGCTTCCTTTCTATGAGGCCATTGGCATCACACATAGGATTGCCATGTCTTTAAACTCCCCACACAAGAACACACGCGCAACACCCTGCAATGTATCATAGAGCAGCTCCCAGACCGGGAGTGTCAATGTAGTTGTAAGTGGGGTGAGGTTCATAATTGCTAGCATTTCTCCATAAACACAAATGTTGAGCTCTAACGGTAAGGACTGCTCGCACCATAGCCTCTCATTGTGTAGTAGGAAAATACGACCAGAGCGTTCACTACCCAGAGCGTTCATTGAATCTCAATATGCGCCTACACGCTCTGGATTGTCATGCCTCCTACATTGCTTTGATACAGCTGCGCAATACCATTCATTTGTTAAGTCACATAAACTCTCCAAATGTCCAGGCCAGAACAACAGACAAAGACATTGACATTTCCAGTACTCTGCTGACAAGGTCAAGATATAGCACTGCCTCAAGCTATTTGGCGGGAGTCCCACAGGAACTATTGAGCCAAGAAGCACATAAACACATAAATAAACAATGTGTGTAACGTGACATGACATTCAATTACCTCTCACCCTACGACACCCACACCCACACCCACACCCACACGCATCCACACACCCACGCACCATGGTACGTTCTTTGTTGAAATGTTCCAAGTCCTTCTGGCTGAGGTCAGGCAACGCCTCTTCATACTGAGGGCCATGTTTTGCTATGATTCCTATTCCACAATCCACAATTTGGACCTGCACCCAAATAGAGGCAGGGCAAGGCCGTTCATTCACAGCAGCAGTAGCAGCAGCAGGCACACGTAGAAGGGAACACAGTTACGAGTTGCACAAATGCAACGACGATGTCCGCGCAGTGTGCGGACACATGTTTGGAGGGAGCGCTGTTGTACTCCAAAATGCTGCTGCTAGGGCAACACTTACGTGCCTGGCCAAGCCATTTGGTCGAGAGGATGTTCAAATTTAAAGCCTTGTGCTTACACCATCTACAAGGAAGAGGCAAGGCATCAAGGAGTCTAAGCTATAAGCAGGTTTCAGTGCCTTTGTGATCCAAATCAAAGTTAACGCCCGAAAGTGAGAATGCCCAAGCTGCCATCATTGCAGTGATACATGGCCGCCGATAGTGGGGCCAATGTAAAAATGTTTGATGGGGGGAGCGCACAACGACTCGTAGGTGAAAACCTCTTTCTTTGGGTGTATTTGGGGGCAGGTGGATGCGGACTAGTGTCACTTTCTTTAAGGAGGGGTAGGATACGTGTATGATTCTGAGACCACACAGCAAGCATACTATTAGAGGGCAAATTGGAGAAGCTGGATACACAGGCAAATCTTCTTGCCAGACTTTTTGATAGCCTTCGTAATCTATAGGGCGCACATCTGTTTGAGAATATGCACAGCACAGAGCACACACCTTCTACGTTGGCTTCTCTCAGTCCTGTGAGCTTTGTGCAATAAAAACATACAATTATTGCAGCACTAGGCACGCGTACCTAGGGTTGGCCAGAACCGTATGTATACACCGTATATGACCGTATATGTGGTGATTTTCCTGCCAAAAACGACGTATATATATGGTTCTGGCCAACCCTCCACATACCATAACGAGCATGACCTTGGTGCACTTAGTCCATCAAATTACTCCAGCCACGCGAATCGCAAGTATTAAGTACTGCACAGTACATGGCAGCCTCTTTCCCTACTTATCTACTTGTACCTTGTCCAATAAAGAAGCAGAATTTGGCCCGTACAGAGAGAGGGCTGCGTACGGTGCCCCAAAGAAACTGCAGTTGAGCATATGTAGAGTGGCGCCATATCCACATAGGGCCACAGCAGCCAGTTTGGGGGCCGAGCCACAGGCTTGGAACAGGCAATTTCTAAAGGTTGATTCCCCTGCAGATGTATGTGTATACAATGGTAATAGGATTTAGAGGCTGTGCTAGGCATCTTTTGCTGTGCTTTTAACCCTTGGCTCAAACTTTATGCTCCTGAATGCACTAGCTGTTGAATGTTTCTCACTCCCTTACGTCAGGATGCTCGTCTCTAGCACAGATAATCCGCTACAGGATCAAGGATGTTCGTTTTGAGCAGAGATAAGGATGCTCGTCTCTTGCCAGAGATAATCAGCTACAGGATCAAGACTGAGGCCTACTAAAACAGGGCTGTATGCGGGCATGCATAACATCAGATGCACGAGGGGTTCTGACAGAGATTGCTCAAACGCTACTCTGTCAAGCTTTGTGATGAGCATTAGCTGTGCAATAGAGGCCACACCGCCAATACAAAAAAAGAGCTAACACACGTGCTGCACTTTTCAGATCTACAGCACATCAGGAACAAGCTCACGCGCTACCCTGCCTGCCTCAATGTAAAATGCCCACTGCAATACATAACAAAACACGACTTGCTCAATCTTTAACGTAAGTTTAAAGCCGTACCCTGGTGATAACAATGGCACACTTCTTACCATAGAACACCACAGCCCCCCCGCCTTGAAGGTACGAAAATTCGCAGTTCTCAAGCATCATCGTTGAGCTGTAGCCCTGCCATTTACGGTTCTGAATTGTAGGCTGATACTCCTCGAGTTCGATGCACCCAGGGCACCTTCAAATGGCACACCATAAAAAGACAAGGGTGATGATCACATAGCACTGAAGAGCTAGCTGTATGTTGGCATTGTAAATAAATAGGGATGGCCAGAACCATACATTTATAGGTATATACGGTGTACATACGGCATTTTTAGCAGGGAAATCACCATATTTACAGCCATATACGGTGCAGATATACAGTTCTGGCCAACACTATAAATAAATGGACAACGTCTGTCGTACACTGCTGGTTGTGTGGTTGAGTGTGAGCAGCTTCTACGTTGGTTCACTTGAACAAGCAGCACCCCTGAAATGTTTGTCATCACAGCATACTCAAGCACTACCGGTGTAATCTCCAAGGTCGACGGTGTTTAGCTTGATTATGAGGGAGCAAAGAGCGGCAGGTGGGTGCTTGTGGTGTGCCTCGGAATCAAATCTTGATGCTTGGAGTCTGGAATGTATGGCACTCAATTTCTTAAGTTTTTATGGTTCTGCATGATGCACAGTCTTAACTAAATGCCTTTGAAAACCTACACTGGATAATGCTTGGAGTCTATACTGGAACGGCGAGCAACAGCACTGTCATAATGGCCAAAGTCATGTGTCTAGGATGACTCGAAATGTTCAAAAGCCTTGCGTGCACAGTCACGTCGGTGTGCGTCAACAATACTGACCACCTAAAGCCTTAAAAATCATGACAGATGCAGTGTTGCCGGGCAAGGCAGGGCTACAGGACAGCTCTCTTCTGTAATTGGATTACTTTATGCCCTCCAGCAAACACCGTGTGATAGTACAGTGGTTGGAGTGATTGGGTTACCTCATGCCCTCCAGCAAACACCATGTCATGGTACAGTGATTGGAGTGATTTGATTACCTGATGCCCTCCAGCAAACACCGTGTGATGGTACAGTCCCGCAACATAGTTCTCTCTACGTCCATCAGTTGCACTCCTGCAGCATGGTATGATCCTGTATTGGTCAGTTGCACTCCTGCAACTTGGTATCTTTGGTATTAATCCTAAACACGGTGTTGACAACAAGATGCAGTCTAGCCAAGCACCGTTCGCGTAGCAATTTTTTCCTTATTGATCAAGTCATTTCATCTTAGGTTGACTATCTTAGGTTGGCTCCAAGCCTGGGCACCTTCAGCCTTAGTTAGACGTCAGACAGGCGGTGCTTTGGCATACAAAGTCCACCAGATTGCAAGCCTACAGCAGTGTTGGCTTCCTGTCTTGTGTATGGACATACACCCTCTGTTTCTCACAAAATTACAGTCACACTCAGAAACACACGCACACAAGTACAAGCTCACCTCTACCTCCATCTTCCAGCACAGTTCCTAGCATCGACAAGTCGAAGCAATAAGCCAGGTGCAACAGGCACGCAAGGGACCCGTGCCCAGTAAACCTGCACAGCATATCACCCCGCCCCATTTGATGGTGATTGCCGTTATGTACTCTGGCCTGAGCACAACAAAAGTTGTCCAGCACCAGATCAGTCACCTGTGCCCAATTTAGGTCATGACCTCATCATAACAGCTACAGAGCACCACTCTGAGCAATTGCATAGGTTAAATGGTATGTGCACACCAACAGCCAGAGGGTGTTGCCAAGAACACCTGTGCAGCTCAAACCTGTGTGAAGTAGCACCAAAACGATGAAAGCAAATTAGCACAATCCATCAGGTAAGAATCGGTGCCTATTTGTTGTATGTGTGTATATGTGTGTGTGTTGCCTGTCAAGAGTGTGTGTGTATCAGGCTTGTGCTCAGACGGTCAGATGGTACGGTACAATGAGTACGGTACGGACCATCTTTTTGTGGAAGATGAGCGATTTTGACCGTATGTACGGTACGGTACCGTACCGTATTACGCCGTATCGTACTGAACTAATACGGTGGAGTTGACTAGTACGGTCTCAAATTCTACAAGACGGTGGTCACTGTACAGTGCGATTTGACTAAAATTCGGCTGTTTGTCTCCAATTTCGGCCCAAAACATTTCTTTTCTTCTTTCAAAACTGGTTATGAACAATTACATATTATTAACCAGGAGTCAAGTACTGTGTCCGACTTTAAGTTTCCATGCAAGCCACTGCTGGGCCCTTCTCCCGAGCTGATGCAGTCCCAACCCAGCCTCAGGGTCGTTCAGGGAAGCATTTCTGTGGCGTTAGCACGGAAGAGGTGCATGCTGGAGGTGGAAATGGGAGGTTTTTGGGGCGGAGAGGCCTTTCTGAGGCCAACTTTTCACTGGCAGTGCCAGCTCCGCACCGTACCATACACCGTTATTACGCCCTACTTTACAAAGTTACGGTACGTACAGTAAAAAGCGTACCATACCATACACTGTATAGTGCACAGGCCTGATGCAAATGCATTCCAATCACGCATCTACATTCTTCAATGTTGGGTGAGCACACATGTGCAAACACAAACACTCATGTGCTCATGTGCGTGCAACCACATGCACAAACACACGCAGCTATTCACAGCAGCGCACCTGCAGTTTTGGATGTCCACAAGGTTCAGGCCTTCGCACTGCAGCACCACCCCACATATCTCCAAGCCATCTTGGGTACCGAGGTGCTGGTCCCGTGCAATTCTGGGTACAAATTCAGGGTTGGACTCTGCACCCAACAAAAAAGCAACAGGTACTGATAAAACAACAAATCTGATATTGGTTGTACGTGTGAGGTACAAGGGTCGCTGGGACGACAATATTGCCCGAGGCACGTTTCGGTTTGGTTCTGTCACATCGTGATTTTCGACGATTAAAGGAGGTATTTGCAGGCAGGGGAAATCCGATTTCCACATTCATATAGTTTAGGCACACAGATCCACTGAAGTACCAGGCACCGTAGAACTCCTCCACTGCAGAAGAGAGGGGGGGAGTCAATGGGGATTAGGAGAATTGCAAACAGGACTTAAATTGGCTTCTGATGAGAGATGTCAATAAAGCTGGAAAAGGCTGGTGTGAACAAGCCTGTTCAGAGAACATCATAACCAGCAAGCTTGTGAGATGTAAGTGAACACTGACAGCATAGTCTACTCCGGCAACTCAGTATCCCTCAGCAATGAACACTACTCTTAGTGCACGGACGCACGCACCTTCTGCAAGATTTGCACACTTCCATGCACATCACACAAACGTACACACACCCAAAACTCCATCAACAAACAAACACATAGTCAAAAGTCAAGAATGATGGCCTATCCGCTATTCTCCACATGCCTAAGGGCATCTACTTAAAAACATAACACACACCCTGACACTTTTCCCACACCTCCTTTGCAACCCATATACGCGTGCGCGCACACACACACACACACACAATACATACACACACTAAAACACAAAACACATACACAAACACTAACACACAATACACACACTAAAACGTATGAAAGCACGCTTGTGCATGCGCACGTGCACACACCTCCCAGCAGCTTCTCCACCTCTTGTATTTGCTGCTCCTGCTCACGCCTGCGCTTCTGCTGCGGCCCTGCAGGCCTCACAGGAAGAGCCAGGGTCTCTAGGAGGGGCAACAGCTGCTGAGGCTGCACCAGGTCTAGCAGGGCGTGCGTGTCACTGACTTCTCTGTCCCCCTCTTCATCCTCTCCCTCTTCCTCTTCTTCCTCTTCATCCTCTTCATCCACATTCAGCTCAGGCCAGCCGCCTGCAAAATTGTAGTTGCACGCAGGCAGATGCTGTATTTGTGTGTGTGTATGCGTGTATGTGTGTATGTGTGCATACATAGGACACATATCTGTGTGTGCTTCCGTGTGTTTGTGTTTGTGTCAGTATGTGCACATGCTTGTGTGTGTAAGTGCATACATATGGCAAAAGGCCCAATGCACTGGATCAGCAGCATGCGGGTGATCGCTGTGCTTGTATGTCTGCACGTGTCTGCGCAGCTGTGTTTGTTTGTGTGTACGTGCGGTAGCGAGCCTACATGCAGATACATGCAGAAGAAGGCTGCAATGATGTGCCTGTGCGTTTGGTTGTGTATCATTATAGGTACATGGTATGCACACCACAATCTTGGCCTCAATCACGTGTGTTCAAAGTACACGGTCTCAACTAGGTGTGTGCACAGTCTCAGCGAGGTGTGAGCACAGTCTCAACTAGGTGTGTGCATAGTCTCAGCTAGGTGTGTGCACAGTCTCAACTAGGTGTGTGCACACCGTCTCACCCTGGTGTGCATACGTGCACACCATCTCAAATTCTCAACTAGGCATGTATGCCATCTCATTCATGGACTTGGTCCGCCACAAGTGTTCGTTCAGAATACTGCTCACACCTTGAATCGCCCTGCAGAAGCCCTGGCGACGTTGCTGCACAAGATGCCTAGAGGGTGAAAATACAAACTTGCTTGTGTCAGTGCAATCATTTATGGGTGCGCGCAATTGAAAAGTGCAAAGCAGTTTACACAGGTGTACATCGCTTTCGAATTGAGATTTAAGCGGGACAAATTGTGAGGAACCAGAGGGCGTCACAATAATTTTGTGAGGGTCAGGGAGAAAGATGGACAGGTCGAGGATTGAGGGTGCTGCAATAAACCCACGACATTCGCACACTAGGCATAAGGCCATGATAATTGTACAATCGGGGCATACAATAGGAAGCATTCAGCGATGTCAGATTATGCACACACTTTTTGTGGCCAACGGCAACAGTTGGGGAAGTACAGAAAAATAAGTCAGCACAATGGGGGCCTGCCACTCCGGAGCACACAAAAAAACAGCCAATTCAATACCGACACTTAGCTGCTGTGTCTCCAAACCCTGCAAACCCACAAATGTACATCACCTGAGTTTCTGAGCAAGAAGCCTCTCAGGTTTAGCTAAGGGCTGAACGCTGCTTTTTGATATTGCCGCTAGAAACCGGACCTCCGCGTGATGCACATCTACAAAAGCTGAATTGATTGCAAGGCGAGGCAGTTGTTTGAATGGATGAGTTCGTGGATGAGCGCTGCATGCCTAAGAGTAGCATCTAACGCACTTATGTGTTGCGTGTATTGGCTACACACTCGCGTGCAAGCAAGCCCTGTGCATGTGAGTGCAATGTGCATACACCAGGAAAGTAGCCTGACCACGTGTAGGCACTTTCAAGTGTACAAAACACCTACATGCAAGCATCCTTCGGCTAATGCTAATCAACGCCCTACAAGTGCTGCTTAGCTGCCCTGAGAGAAGCTAGCGACACAGACCCTGCCCTACTTTCAATTTCTAAGTCCCCACTTGCGTACACATTATTTCCCTGCGCATCCTCCCGTACATTTATCTCTAAGGCAAGTTGCCCCCCTACCTGAGAAATTAAAGGCATCTGCTGCTTTATACGCCTTTAGTGCTGAAGGGGTAAGTTGCTTTGGAGGGACAAGTTCCAGTGCCAGGTTGCTGATTCTCAAGTCAAATAAGTCGGCACTCCTTTCCTGGAAGTCAATTGGGTGTTTAGGTTTCACGGGTGCACACACACACACACACACACACATACACACACACACACATACACACACACACACACACACACACGCACGCACGCACACACACGTATCATCTGCCTGAAAAGTTGCTAACCTTGCACGTCAGCGCTGTGTGGCAATTGCGTGCATTTGCTGTGTCCGGAGGGGTCGTTTCAACCTTTAAATTCCATGCTATGAGTAAAAGAGCCCAGTTGCTGTGGTTGGAGGCGACTTAGCAACCAAAGAGGCCATGCTACATAGCTAGGTTACATCGTAATTCCAAGCTTCAGAGCAGGCAATATCAACACATCAAAATGCTTGCAAGCGTGTGTGCGTAAAAGCGAACCATGGAGCGGCAGCAAGCGTGCCAACT
>Ga0307942_1001349_pt1 | contig 19482 bp, 23 predicted proteins | sample OrgLakmetagen175_FD_201846 | JGI IMG/M metagenome (GOLD analysis project Ga0307942, IMG submission 201846) | Saline water microbial communities from Organic Lake, Antarctica - #175 | ecosystem: Environmental > Aquatic > Non-marine Saline and Alkaline > Saline | place: Antarctica: Organic Lake... | reverse complement strand
CACATACATACGTATGCACACATACACACCCACACCCACATACCCACCCACACACTCGTACACATCCACACCCACATACAAACACAAACTCATACACATACCCACATACCCACACACATTCTCTACAGCATTCCCTTGGTTCATTTGCTGCATGGGCCTTCTTCTAAAAAGCAGCTAAACCTTCAATTCTGCCGCAGGCGCTGGGACAGCAAGTGGGGATCCTGCGCACGTCCGATGCAGAGCGGCTGCAGGTGGGTGCTGGGTTGGGGTTTAGCCGTGTGCTGCTGTTTGCATTGAGCGTTTGGTGAGCTGTTTATCTAGTCCAATTGCGCCAAGGAGACAAGCCACGCCCATTGTACAAGGACACATAACCGATAGATGTTAGTCCGCTTGACTTGCACATAAAATAAAGTGAGAGTCATAGCAGGGTGATTAGAGGTATGAATGCCGTCCTTAAGTAGCCCATTCCTCTCCTTGCCTTCCATTCAACAACCCCACCCTCCTGCTCGAGCAAGACAAAGGAAACATGCTCCGACATGCATTTGAAAGGTGCAACTCTTGCATACATGAACAGGGCTTCCCAGCGGGGTGGACTGAAACGTGCTGGCCTATTGCCGGTGCAGGGGTCCACACTCACAGGTATGACGCTGTTTGGGTGTTGTAGCAAGAATGACGTAAAGCCCGACTAGCGATGATGTAATGCTGAATTAGGTGCAATGATGTAACGCCTGACTAGGTGTGATGATGTAATGCTCATTTAGGTGTGATGACGTAACGCCTGACTAGCGATGATGTAATGCTGAATTAGGTGTGATGATGTAACGCCTGACTAGGTGTGATGATGTAATGGGACGCCCGACTGGATGTGATGGTGGAACGCCCGACTAGATGTGATGATGTAATGCCCGACTAGATATTGGTGTATTGCCTGAATGTATGCTGTTATTGGGTGTTGTTGCAAGTGTGATGCAATTGCCCGACTGGTCTGGAAGGTTGCGGACCTGTTAGTGTGGGGACTGATACATGCACAAATAATGCAAAGTTGGTTAAGCGTTAAAGCCTTCACGTAAGCCATAAGTGGTGGAAATGAAAAGGCTGATTGCGTGCAGAGCACAGTATTAAAGGTGGATGAGGCAGCTCAAGCCTGAAAGAGCCCTGAATGCAACATATCATGACATTGGAACAAAACGATGCAAGAAAGACGTGCATACACGTGTACACACACGAACACACGCACACACACACGAAAGTACATACATTTACACACACGTGCATGAGCACAGAAAGCCCACACGAGAGAGTGACTCTGACAGCAGGGAGCGCGCAAGGCATGCTTTGCTAGGGAATGCAGTGTCAGTGCCGGTGAGTGCTTTGCTCTTATGCTCTCGCTCATACATTCTCCTTGTTTTTCATGTTGTCCTCCATGTTACAATGCTCTAATGCTCTCGCTCTTGCATTCTCCCTGAACCTTGCCTTGACCTCCTGAGCCCTGCCTTGCCCTACTGAGCTATTATATCCTTTATGTTACCTACATGGAGATAATCGAATCAGTAAAAAATATATAGCACAGTAAGCTTTGCAGGGTTTTTGATTAATTGATTGGATATCGTTAACCGTGTTGATGTCAAGTGTTGTACAAGCGTCTGCGAGTGCTGTACACTGTGGACACCCGATCGTGTTACAGAAAATTGTGATTGTGCACCTGTGGGGAGATGAGAACACGGAAGACAGCTACTTTGTTGCCTTGAGTTGGAATGTGCACTACCCTGCTGGGGTGCCTGCCTAAAGCTGACCATGCCCTGCTGGAGATGCAGTTGTAAACTAACAACCAACCGTGGGCCAGTTGGCGTTTGTGGTCTGCTGTTTCCTCTCCAACAAACTCAAGTTTGCCTCGTGACCTTGAAACTGCGGAACGCAACACTTCGGCTTGTGCACACCTGCACACGTCCTCAAGGCCCTTGCCCCCTTTGCCGGCCCTTCTACTGTTGCATCCATTTTGACATATTATGAACAAAAGGCACGCTCCATCCACTCCCACACTAGTAAAGAGTACCAATGTCTACTTGCAACCTGTAATGCGCACGCAGTACGCCATTATATTGGCATGTTGGTTAAGATTTGTTAACGTTCACATTAATGGTAATAAAAGGCACGCTCCGTCCACTCCCACACAAAAGTAAATTGTTCACATAATGGTAATAAAAGGCACGCTCCATCCACTCCCACACAAGTAAATTGTATACGTAATGGTAATAAAAGGCACGCTCCATCCACTTGTCGACACTAGTAAACTGTAGCTCACCAATGTCACTTGTAACTCGTAACCCGCACGCAGTACGCCACCATTTGTGCAGCTTGGTTGACATTTGTAATAAAGAAATCATGCTCCATCTACTAGTAAATCCACTAGCAACTTGTAAAGCACGTGTGTAGGGTTGGCCAGGACCATATATATACGGTGCGTATACGGTATTGTTGGCAGGGAATTCATCTAATATACGGTCATATACAGCGTTATATATGTGGGGTTTCGGCCAACCCTACACATGCGTACTCCACCATTTGTGCAGGTTGGTCGCTGGCTAGGAGAGCGGCTGATGGACCCGTACCACAGGTATTTTGTACACACAGATTTGGGTGCACAAGCGTTGCGTGGATATGGATTGCATGGTTTGTGGTTGTGGACGCACTTGGTGGGCTCTGGTGGTGCAAAACGTGCAGGAAAAAAGTGAGCAAGGTTGCCTAGACTGAAAGAACAGGGTATGCTTAATCAAATTTTGTCATAACATTCCAGAGCCTGTATACGCGGGAGAACTAAACAGCTCAGATCACTGCTTGTGTATAAGCCACACTCCCAAGTTGGCCGACTGCCACAACAGAAATAGAGCTAAGTAAAAGGCTGGGTACTCAGCGACGCTCTGCCCCATTTTTTCTTGACACAAACTTGTTACAAACTGGGCGACCACAGAGAGTCGTTGTAGCACGTAGGATGTCCCACGTAGGATGTCACATTAGGACACGTGATCTTACCTCACATTGGGACATTTAGTCTTACCTTACGTAGTTTATCACATAGAAATTGCATGGTGACTTCTTGAATATCCTGTTGCTCCTGTGCTGCTTCGGCTACGCTGGGCTGGCTACGCCTGTATCATTCTATCTCGTGAAGGTTATAGCGCGTAGCACACCCAGGATACTATCATGGTGTGGATGTGCGCTCGTCTTACCGTGTCAAACTCGTCCTTATCTGGGTATGCAGGCGCTGGCTACGCCTCTTCATTCTGTTTCTGTCGTCATCTGTGGCACAGGATGCTTCTTTGCTTCAATCAGTCTCTGCTGGTTGTTGCTGTGTGTGTGTATGTGACTGCCATGGAATGCATGCACAAAAAAATTTGTGTGACTACACCGAGCCTCTGCCCTGTCTGTCACAAAGATGTTGTAAATTGCGGCACTCAGGATGTGCATCGGCTACCTAGAGTCCTTCTTATTCACAACCTTCCTGTTGCTGCAATTCTATGGCACGCATGAAGCGTTTGTGACTCGGCTCAGGCTCTGCCCAAATGTAGATGTAGATGTAAAAACAAATGTGTGTGACACACAGGAAGTACTTTGGCTACAATGAATCGGTCATGCCCCTGGAGATGCAAAGCAAGATCGACCCAATGAGGTGCGTTGAGTTGCACCGCCGCCTGCGTCAAAGCTAGCAAGAGAGACCGAAAAGTATGACACCGCCGCCTGCGTCAAAAATAGCAAGAGAGACCGAAAAGTATGACAATTTCTCAAAATGCGCACATAACCTTTAGATTCTCTGCATTGGATAACCTTTTTGGCTCTTAGAATACTGGTGGTTACGTTTACAAGGTTTACAAGGAAATGGCCTTCAGTCAGGAAGTATGACTGCTCGCCTGTTCATAAAGTGAAATAAAGTAAGTTCATGATGAGAGCACTGATGGTTAGGTAATCTTATGTGTGAAGTAAGTTCATGATAAGAGCACTGGTGGTTGGCAACCTTGTGTGAATGCACCGGTGCTCTTTTGAGTTTGCTGCTGCTGCCGTAAAATGAACCCATCCCCCTTGTGTTTTTCTTTACGCTTGCAGCACTGCCAAGTGGGAGGAGTTTGCTGAGATGCAGCACATCGCTTCAGGACTGCTCGTCACTGGCGGCAAAGCGCACGACCCTGAGAACATCCTCGACATGTGAGCAGCAAGAAAAAGCAACATAGGGCCTTCTTTGCATTATGCAGCAAGAATAGAAAATGAAAACGTCCTTGACAAGTGATCAGCAACAAAAGAAAACACAAACATCCATGACACTCAGCAACAAAATAAAATTTGGTAAGGAAGAAGGGGATGTTTTGGAAAGAAAATTGCATGTAAGCATCAAGCCTTCCTAGTACTTCAGGTAAGGTAAAGTTGCATCGCTATGTATGCCTCTGGGGGGCATCTGAGCGGAGGCGCAAGAAAGGCCTGTAACCGAACCAAAAAAGGCGCTAGAAAAAATCAAGGGAAAGGGGCTAGGCACTCCTGGTACATAAGCAATAACAAAAGAGAGAGGGAGAGAGAGAGAGAGAGAGAGAGAGAGAGAGAGAGAGAGAGAGAGTGATTGACGCATTGAGTAGGACAGATCCATTCAATACTATTGTCATATATTGTGTATTTATTTAAGTGCAAAGTAATTAGGTAATAAGCTGTGAAATGGAAGCCAAGCAGTGCGTGTGATTGGATACCAAGCAAGTCCTGTGGAAGGTGTGGGCCCACAAGAACAGACTGCCGCAGGCAGGCCTGCTAACAAAATCCCATTTCGCCTGTTATGTGTACGCTGTGTATGTGTGAGTGTGTGTGCACAGATGTACCAGCATGCACACACATGCATACGCACTCAGACACACTATCACATCTCACTGACACACACACTAACGCAAACACACATGCATGTGTACACAAACAAACACACAGCAACCCTGTGGGGGAAGAAGAAGAGGAGGAGGCGAACCCCCTTCAAGGAGGTGCTGCTGAGCAGCTCCCTCAAAGGGTCTTGCAAAACGGGGAAGGCGGGTCCCCAAAGGTTAGGCTTCCTTCACACTTATGCTATGACACTGTGAGGCAGTGTGAGATTTTGTGTGAACGCGCTATGACTCTGTGAGGCAGTGGGAGATTTTGTGTGAACGCGCTTTGACTCTGTGAGGCAGTAAGAGATTTTGTGTAAACGTGCTTTGACTCTGTGAGGCAGTGTGAGATTATTGTGAATGCGCTTTGACACTGTGAGGCAGTGGGAGATGTTTCTATATGCACTTTGACATTGTGAGGCAGTGTGAGATTTTGTGTGAACGCGCTTTGACTCTGTGAGGCAGTGTGAGATTTTTGTGAATGCGCTTTGACACTGTGAGGCAGTGGGAGATGTTTCTATATGCGCTTTGACATTGTGAGGCAGTGGGAGACTTCGTGTGGATGTGCTTTGACACTGTGAGGCAGTGGGAGATTTTCCTAGTGCGCTTTGACAATGTGAGGCACTGAATGAACGTGAAATTATTATTTGCTTAACGGAAGTGGATTGCCAAAGCAGGCCTACATCTGGGGTCAGCAGTAAGCTAGAGGCCTGCCTAGTGCATGAGAAGTGTTGGCCAGAACCATATATATAATACATACGGCGTATATACGGTGTTTTCAGCACAAGTCTTGTCAAATATACGATCATATACGGCGTATATATACTATATACAGTTCTGGCCAACCCTATGCATGAGTGTCCTTGCGCACTACCGTGCTGTCGGCTTCTGCGTGGATCCCTTTTTGCCCTTGCATCCACATGCAGGCACGGAGGGACAGTAAAGAAAAGAATGCACTCACAGTCTCTAAGGTCAGACATCAGCTGAATTACTCTGTTTTTGCTTGATGTTTGACTTGCCCAATTTTACGACAAAGGAGGGACAGCTGGAAGGGATAACTGTTCTTCCTTCTCCCTCAGATTCCCACCGTGTCACTCTGTGCTTATGGGTGGCATTCAATCTGCACCCAGCATCGATTTCATAATGATGCAATTTCAATTGATTACAGCATTACTGCCCTCCTCTCTCTGAAGGTGACTGTGAGGGAGAGAAAGGGGGGCAACGAAGGGGGTGCAGCAGTGGCATCTCCCTCCACTCCAGCAACGGTGTCAGCAATAATCCCATCAGCAGGTGACCCTAGATCATCATGCGCAAGCGCACACACACACACACATACACACTCACTCATATACACACACATGCATAGATAGACACACATACAACCTGCACAGAGAAACACGTGCTTGGACACATTTGCTTGAGTGCAACATACATTGTTATTTTCTCACGCATGACACAACGACACACACATGCACCCTAATGCGTGCATGCACACCCGCATATGCATTCACAAATAACAGATACAAGCACTGATCTATGTGCCATAAAACCACACACGACCACACACACGCACACACACACACACACACACGCAAACAGGAACACGTATGAACGCAGCTGGGCAGCCTGGCACGCCCGCAAAGACAGCGACGGCTCGCTCTAGATTTGGGGATGCTGAGGGAGAGGGGCGTATCAGTTACGCAGGCACCACCAAAAAGGTGAGAGCAAGAAATGGGTCGTGTCAATCACACAGGCACCACCAGAGGATGAGCTTAGAGACTGGGTGGTGTCAGTTGTGTAGGAATTGCCAAAAAAAGGGTAAGTGTGTTACATGAAACGAAGCTGATCTGGTTCAATCCCTACCGGGACTCTATGTCCTCTATATATACTTGCTGGAGAGAGGTCAAAGTTGAGGCGCCGGCAGTAAAAACTTTCCCGTGTCAATTCAAAGGTCAGGAGCCACTTGAGCGCCAAGCACTGACGAGAGCTAGAAAGGGCAAGTGCTGTTGACTTGTTCCAAATGTGACAGAGCAATGGTTAAGGGCTGTTGCGATCTGTGAGTGCTCTGTTGTAATCTACAAACGTTCAGTAGCCTTGCTTCACAGGGCCTTCCTCTCAAGTCAGCGCACACCAACGCACACTGTTAATCGCTCCAGCAACAATGCCCCTTACTTTCTCCGTCCACCCTGCCCTGCAGTCCGGAGCTAGCCAGCCCCGCCGAAGCAGCGGGCATTCCAGCCGTGACCTTCTGTGGCCTTCCTGCGCATTCTTTGTGCGCCGCCTGGGTAGGCATGCAGTGCACGGTGTGAGTGACTGCCCTGTCAAGGCACCGTACGCCCCGCTTGCCGAGTTCATCTCTGAGGTGGGCGCTTTGTATGTCAAAGTGTGCATGTCTATGTGAGTGTGTACAAATCTGTGCAAGGGTTGAGTGACTGCCCTGTCAAGATGCTGTACGCCCCACTCACCAAGCATACTGTGAGGTGCGTGTTTGGTACACCCGCGCGTGTTCTGTGTATGGGTGTAGCTGCTTTCGGAAATGCTGTACGCCCCTCTTGCTGACTCTGTTTTTGAAATGAGTGTTAGTACGGCTGACTTCATTCTTGAATTGGGTGTTTAGCGTGGCGGTGTATACGCATGCACATTGCATGTGTGATGTGTGATGTGTATGTGATGTTCTTAGCGGTTGCCAGCTGCTACATGATCGTCATAAAGCAATCCTCAGCAGATTTTGCGCTGAGGGAGTAAGGCGGAAACGTCCAAGCCAATAGCTCTTATGAAGACATTTTACTAGGAGATATACCAAAAACGCAGCAACTGTATAGCCTTAAACTGGATTGACTTTTGCAAATTAATTGAGAATCATCTAGCGTTTTAATATACATGCTACAATGCCTGCAGGCAGGTAGGCCCCCATCTGCCAGCGCCCTGCACACGTACCTGATGAGGCTGAGGGAGCAGGGCTGGGACATTCAACCCACCGTGAGGAAGCTCTTGAGGGCAGGAGACGGGGGCTCTCTGCCGGCAGAGACGAAAGGTACACATGAAGTTGAGGTCCGATGCCACACATTTGTGCTCGTAAAGAAAAGAGGGGCTTTTGTTGCCAGAGGGATGAAAGGTGCCCGTGCAATTTCAGAGAATTTGAAGGCCCCTGCAAACTTGGTAGCCTGAATATCTGTACACTTGTAAGGTAGGCCAAAGACATACGGATATACGTGATTCCGTTATTTATTCAGTCGTTTCAGCAAGGAAAGTAGAAAATACCATACATACGGTGTACATGTCTGGTTCTGGCCGACCCTGTACACATACTTGACTGGGTTTAGGAGCAATGTCTGCACACAGACGTAAGTGGGATTCAGCATCAAGGGCACCCTTGATTATGTTTTGGAGCAGTGTCTGTACACAGGCGTAAGAAGAACTCAGCTTAAGGGCACCCACCTTAACTTACTTATCTTAACTTGCCCACCCTAACTTACGCATCTTACCCACCCACCTTAACTTACCCACATGGTCACGACAAAAGAAGGGTAGGGATTGGTCGGTTGTGACCGCCTAAACAGTTGGGATGGTGCACAGAGTGGTTGGTGTAACTGCTGCAAGGTACTGGAAAGTATTGCTATGCAGCCATTATTTCACAAGTGGCAACGTATGGCGATTCTCATGCAGGGTACTTGAGAGCTAGGAGGAGTTCTATCCAGCTTCCTTTTCACATACACCGTGCATCCGGCAGAAATCTTGTTGGCGTTAGTCTACCTATGAATGGCTGCATCAAGCTGCAGAACGATTGCACCTGATCCCCCTTGCACATGTGACTTGCCTCAAGCAGTGATTGTGTGGTTAGTAGGAGCTGCTCCAGCTGTGAGATTTATAGGAGCTGTTCCATTCAGCTTCCTTCTGACATCAGTCATTCACCATAAATGCAGGAACCTCTTGTAATTGTGTACAGCACATTTCATTTTCTATCTGCATGTCTCAGGCAGAGTTTGTGAGGTTTATGGGAGCTGCCTGACCCACTTTCCTTGTTTTCACACATGACGTGTCTCGTGCAGGAATTGTGAAGTTCGTAGCAGAGGCAGGCGAAAGCAGGAAGGTGAGGGACTAAGAGGATCGTCCAACGCGCTGTTTGTTTGTGTGTTTGATCTTGTAAAATTCACGGGCATGCACGGTTCTGGTAACAAAGCGCGCAAAGAGGGTTAGAGAACTGCATGCTTTTCATCTAGTAAATATTCACTGACATGCATGGCATTGGCAACAAAGCGTGCAAGCAGCGTTGGAGTGCAAAATGATGACCTTTGACTTCATACTAGGGAGTTTGTGCTGGAGAACATCCGTTGTATTGCATGCCATTGAATTTAAATTAATGAGTTTGTGAAGGATTGCCCGTCCAACAAAACAGTGCAAAGCAAGACATGCTTATTCCTTGTGTGCGTCGCTGGTAATGCGCGGAGGGTAAAGGTGGTGTGGGTCAAGGACGTGACTTATGAGGGCACGATAAGCTGCAGGTCAATAGCTGTACAGATTTGGTGCCCTGGCCCAAACCTCGTATAGCTAGGGTTGGCCAGAACCATACATTATATGGTATTTTTGGCAGGGAAACCACCAAATATACGGTCATATACGGTGTATATATACAGTTCTGGCCAACCCTGCGTATAACCGGTCGTAGCAGCTGCCTTCATGAAGGCTGCCTTTTGGATGGTCGACTGCCTATCCTGTGGTCCCTCCCTCTACACACTGCTGAAAAAAGGCAGGGGGGTCAAGCTAAGGCTGCAAGTTTGTGGTCGTTGTCTATACCGTCAGTTTTTGCAACACACACTGTTATAACACAGAGAGGCAAGGCGGCGTATGCTAAGGTTTGCAAGCAGCAGCTCACACAACACGCAGCCTCTCTCAGCTTGCTTCATACCTTTGCCACTGTGCAGAGGGGTGCAGTATTGTAGGCTAAGGTTGCAAGCAGCAGCTCACAAAGTGTGCAGATCTTTCTCACTGATTTCTGCCACCACTACTGTGCAGAGGGGTGCGGTAGTATGGGCAAAGGACGTGACCAGGCAGAGCACCATGTGGCCCGCAGAAGCCTTGGACCCGTTCAACCTACCCACTGGCAGTGTCATCACTCCAAAGCACGTACGTGGGATGCTTTTGAATGCACACGTCTTTTGAGTATATCAAGACACAGTGACGGTATATGTAGCATTCATAGGGTTGGACAGAACCATCTACAAACGGTGCGTATATGGTATTTCTGGCAGGGAAATCACAAAATATAGGTACGGTCATATACGGGGTATGTGTACGGTTCTTCAATCCAACCCTAATCATTTGTGTATCATCACATAATAGGCCTATGCTTTTCATATTTTTGGCGGCAGAAGGCTTTGTTCCTCAAGATCCTCAAACGCCAAGCCCCCTGTAGTTCATGAGTACAACCTCCCCTTCTTCGTTTCCTGCAAAGTTCTCCCTAATGCGTGATTTTAAATTCCCTCTGGCTTCACAATCCTTTCATCCAACTTGTCGTGCATCGTGAATAATCTATCTGGTTTTTATCTGGTCCGATATGGTAGCATCCATGACTGTTTTTTTCTCTCCTCATTCAGCATGTGTGACGAATTTCCTGACGCACCAATCCCGCCGCTCCTCAAAATCACAAATCAAGTGCACATTTATCACTGATGCGCCAATCTCGCCGCTCCTCAATAACACAACATGTGAGACCACAACACGGCAACACAAATCAAGTACACATTTATTCACACTTAACGCAACACAACGCGCTCCGCCTACTGCATTCCTCAAACAACACATTCCACACACACACACATACACACACATACACACACACAAACACACACACACATACACACACATACACACACATACACACACACTCGCACACACCTCACGCTACCCACTGCAGACCTCAAACAACACATCCATGCTCACGTCTGCAGCCCTGCTAATTATACCTCACGCCAGACACATCCACCTAGTGCATGCCTCAAAAGACTCCCACACTTATTAATCACGCACTCATTAACGCAATTATTCCACGCACATCTGTAGCTCACCGCCCTCACCCCACGAGAGAGAAGCTTGTACCTGCCTTCTGGCAACCCTGAGGAGGATACAAAGCTCGAGGCTGATCGAAGGAAGGTTTGTGCGTGTGAGCGTGAGTGTGTGTGCCTTCCTATCTGTTTGTGCGTATGTGAGCTTGAGCCTGCACTTGTTTTAAGTTGAGCGCTTCCTGCTCTGGCCCTAAAGACGAGGCAGAGCTTGAGGAACCTAGGAGAAGGCTGAGGAACGTAGGAGTAGGCTGAGGTCGGTGTGACTTGATCATGCGTGCGTTTGAAAGTATGAGAATGTGGCTGCCTGACTGCCTGCCTGTATGTGTTTGAGTGTGTGTGTGTGTACATGTGTGTTTTGCTCTTGATACCTGATTTCAAGCCTGCTCTCTAACTTCCCTCTCTTTCGTTCCCACCACTCCAATGTTTAACGTGCGTACACACACATACACACACACTCATACACATACACACCCACACTCACGTCAGGTACTTGTCATCTTTTTCGGTGACAGCCAGTTTAACTGGCAGTTTAAAGACACGCTGGACCCATTTGAGGAGTACAAGGAAAGGAGAACAGGTGAATGACTCTTGACTAGCTGTCAGTGTGCTCTAAACTCAATTTAGGCCATGCAAGCTGCAAATAATGCTTGCTTTTGTATGACCTATGCTGTTTGGGAATGGTCAACGTGGTTGACATGTCATTTTGCCCAATCATTCAGAGCAGTAAATTGTTCTATCTGTGATAAGAGACAAAACCTATTTTGTTACTGTCTTCTTGATGAGGATCTGATCCAAGCTGCTGATCATTTCTGCGATCCTCCCTCCTGACTTTGAGTTTCATAGTAGGGCAGCCTGCACGTCCAGCACGACACCACTACCAACATTCATGTGTTGACGCTGCATTTTTGTTATGCTTAGTGCTACAGACATTTAAGCAAAGCATGTGAGCGTGTTTTTTGTGTCCTCAATGCTGCGGGAGAACTTCACTACCTGTTCTGATCCTCATGGCAAGCATTGGCATGCCGTGGGCATTATTTGCTCATCAAGCTGAACGCTTTTTCAATGCTGCAGGAGAGCTGAATCAGATGTTCTCGGCAAGAACATTGACGTGCCACGGTCACCTGAAGAAGGCCCTCCAGGTACTCATGTCTGGTGGCGTTGCACAAGACAAACTCGTGATCTCTACGTCTCGCACAAAAAACACTCTTGTTCTAATAAGACACACGCCTCTTTTTGTTGAGAGCGCAGGGCAGCACAGGGGCCTGTTCAGAAACTGCACGTCCACTCCCAGGGAGGGGCACTCGCGATGTAACACACACACACACGCACACACGCACACACGCATACTTCCCACTCCAACTTCATGTTGGGGGACACCAAGGTGCTCCTTCCCTCATCACGCTGGATGCGTTCACATTACCAGCGTAGCCTTTCCTTTCCTTTTACCTAATTCGTGCATAGGGAGGTACAGCAAGCCAAGCACACTCGAAAATAATTGACTCAAACGTAGCCAAATATAGTAACGCACACCACCTGAACAACTGAGCACTCCCCCCTCTCAAATGCCTAGCTCCCCCCCTTCCCCAAGCCTGCTCAATATCCACAAACCCACACAAGCGTGTACATGCACAGACACACACTCACATGCACACACACTTTCAGGAAGCTGGCAGTGTGCAGAGCCTTGCAGAGAGTGCTCAAGACCAGGCAGCGTTGAACGGGGATGCGGCCGGCGCGATGAACATGTGCCACCCTGCAATCCAAGCACAGGCTGCGCAAGCTGCAGCTGCCGCTGCTCACATGGAGCGGTGCGCTGCATTTCATGTGCCTGTATGGGTGTGTGGGTGTGTGGCTGTGTGGGTGTGTTGCCGGTGCTTGGTTAGCAGGGTATGATACACACACATGGAGCGGGAAGTTTGTTGTGTGGGTGTAGGCATGGGTTCAGGTGTAGGTGTGGCTGATATCCGACGGCTGCTGACAACATAGGTATTGTACAATTACACTTTCAAAACCACTAAGATCCTTGGCATAAAATTTCTTCGCTTGACAGCTGTTTGATTTCTTGATAAGAAAAGAGGAAGATAGCAAGCGCAAAGACACCTGCAAGCTCTCTTACAATGTTTCCAAGCAGCCCATGCATTGCCACTCCTCTCTTTGCTTTTTCTCATAGGTGTGGTGTGTGTGAGGTATGCCTCACGTCCCAGGCCTTACGGCGCTGCTTCGTGGTGCGTGCGTTCTCTGCAGCGGCTGCGGGGCATGCAGGTGGGCTTATATGGATAGTGATATGAATTGACGAATTAAAGATGCAGTTTCTGCTTTGTAGTATCTGTTCTAAGGGTAGCTGCCCTGAAAGCAGGTGGTCCGTGGTCAGGCCAGACTCTTTGGGTCGCAGGTTCGAATCTGCCTGGTAGCGTGAGTTCTATGCTGTCCGGCAGCAACGTTAAGGGTAGCAGCCCTGAAAGCCTGGTGGTCCGTGGTCAGGCCAGACTCTTTGGGGTTGCAGGTTTAAATCCGCCTGGTAGCGTGAGTACTTCACTGTCTGACAGCTCCGTCTCTGTTTTCTTAATTCTTGCTTGTGGTGTTATCACCCCTTGCGTATAATTGTTCCTGTAGTATGTGTGAGGTGACTCACAGAGGCTATGTTGTGCATGCAACTTGCACACAAAAAAGAAGCTCATAGCTACTTGGGGTGTGTGTGTGTGTGTGTGTGTGTGTGCCTTTTGGGCAGAGTTGCTGTGCTTAGGGCATGCAGGTTGCTTGTATCTTGAGCAGATTTGGTCTGCTGCCTTAAAACATGTTAAGAGCTTTGTGATCCCTGCTGTTACAATTTGCGTGTTTGCGTGTTTACGTTTGTGTCGTATTTAAGTTTGCGTGTTTGTGATCCATGCTGTGTACTTTAACTTATACACTTAGCTGTTTGCTTTAACTTGTTTACTGCGGGTTTTGACACTTTTTTGTCAAGGCAGGTTTTGACACTGTTTTGTCAAGCTTTGTCAAGGCAGGCGCTGACTTGATAATTGCAAATAGCGAAGGGAAGGAGACAAGCTACCACGCACAAGCTGAAGACTACATACAACCGCGCACAAACCCACACATACCCACACATGCACACACATACATACACACACACATACACAAATAGTACACATGCTTAAACATGCACACACAGGAGCACAGTTGGCAGTGCTGGGGAGGGGCTGCATTGGTGCTTCTGTGAGCTGCTGGTGGCCTCTGGACGAGGCATGGTACACAGGGAAGGTGTGCACCTATGTGTGTTTACATTGTGTATGGGGTGGTTAAGGGGTAATCATGAGTATGGGGTATGCTGGGGGGGGGGAGGACAAAAGAGAAAAGGAGAAACTTTGTGGGCAGTAAAAACAACTCCCCACATTTATCAAGGACAATGAGCCACTTTGGTACTGTAGAAGTCCTCCACATTTATCAAGGAAAATGAGCCACTTGGGTACCGTAGAAGTCCTCCACCACAGGGTGTGGGAAGTTGTTGTCCTGGGATTGCCATGAGTTCAAGCAGTCAAGTGGTTGCAGAGATTGTGACTGCGTTGTTTTTGGTGCTGGTCAAGTGGCATGTGCAGGTGGACGGGTGTTGCGTTTAGGGCTCTGCCAGTGTTTTGAAAAGTCGTGCGGCGGGTTTGATGTATCAATTACATTGGCAGGCCTTCAGATGTAATCACCCCTTGCTCCGGCTCCTGTAGGCTGATAGTCTTGCAGTTAGGCTTTCTTTTCCTCCTTTCCCTTGCTCATGCTTCTGTAGACTAGAAATATTTATGTTAATGTGTTCATTCCTATTGCAGCTGCATAACGTATTTTACGGAGAGCCATATATATTTGTATATCTTTGGTGTATATATAATATTTCTGGCAGCGATTTCATCAATTATACAGTCATGTACGGCATGTACATACGATTCTGGCCAACCTTTGTATTTAAACATTTAAACATTTGAACAGAGCCACACTGCCCAACCAAACACTTCTTTTCGTGCTCCCTTCAGGTGGTGGACTACGACCGTTTCCAAGTCCGGCACACCATTGTGTGAGTGGTTGGGTGGGCTGTTTATGTTATTCGTCAGCACAGGCTGTTGGGGATGGTACTTGCTTGTGTGCAGGTGCCCTGCAAGGGTGTCGTGCGTGGCCTGAGGCTGTGACATCTGAATTGGCATGTGTGTGTGTCAGAGGTGACGAGAGGACGTTTGACTATTATTAAATCCGTGTCTGCTGCTAAGCGGACTTTTAGTTTGGAAGAAAACTCGAAATAGTTGGATGCTTGGGTGCTCGCTTCATATGCATTGGTCAGCAAACGCTTGTATCAGAACACTTTTGCGTTTGCATATGCATATGCTCACACATGTACAGTACACATTCACGTTTGCAAGTTTGCACATGCATATATACACATGTATACATTGCACACATACTTTCACATTTGCATATGCACAGATATACAGCATACACATTCACGTTTGCATATGCACACAAAAACAGTACACACATTCAGGTTTGCATGCACACATTACACACACGCATACACTCATACACCCACATGTGCAGCTATGAAGACAATGATCAAGAAGTGATCCCCCTCTGGGCACCCAACCAGCTCGTTCGCATCCATAACACGCCCAACGAGTGGCCAGCAGAGGCGGAGCGTATTAGCAGGTGAAGGGGGGGTGGGGGTGCAGCACATTCGAAGGCATGCAGATGCTAATTAAAGGTGAGGGGGGTAAATGCAGCAATCTGGAAGGATGCAGATATGCAGATACTGAGAAATATTCAGCTGCATTCACAGCGCGCACGTCCTTGATGACACACACTTCACACTTCACAAGGCAACGCAACCAGCAAGTGACAAATAACTTGGAGAGGCAGAGCCCTGTAAACTGCTGTGTGAGAGGTGCAGCAGCCTGAGAGGAGGTTAGATGCTCAAGCTTCAGCTGCAGCCGCGGAGCACATTATAGACACGATCATTACTGGCTCACACTCAACGACGCACGACACATTTAGACGTGGCCTGCTGAGGCAAAGCGCATAAGCGAGTGGAATGGAAGGGAGTTTCTGGAGGGGGAAATGTGACATGTAAACCCAAAACGTGACGAGTATGAGTGCTTGCGTGCGTGCGTGAGTGAGTCAGTTCCGAGGCTTGGTTGTAGCTCATGTTCATTAAGCACTGAATCTTATTGTAATGCGCTTTGCTCTTTTACATTTGCAGGGCCCAAGAAGCGAGGGCCAAGGTCAACTCGGCCCAAGCAGCACAGCACAAAGCCAAGATGCTAGAGGAGCAGCAGCACAGGGCAAAGATGGCAGAGGAGGCTGCGGAAGCCTGCAAGGTCTGTATGCGTGTGCTTATGTGTGTGCGTGTGTGTTTGCATGCGCGTTTGTGTACGTGCGTGTGTCTGTTCCGTGTGTATGTGTGTATTTGTGATGCCTACACTGCACACAGCAGCGTGCATGTGCCATAATGTGCCTGTAGGCAACACATATTATGAAGCTTTCTGTGTGCATATGGAGTGGAAGCAGCGTGAAGGCTCTGCTTGTCACGAGAGCCTGTATTCCATATAGGCATATTCACAAGATAGACTGTGGCTAAGTGTGTCTGCCCTACAGGTCTATGCCGGCACCTTGGAGTAGGAGCGTGACAAGCAGTTGTCACGCTTAATAATAAATTATGTGCATACTTTGCAACGTTTGGGTTGCAGTTAGGAATTATCTGAGTTGGTTGAGGGACCACCTATAACATTGCATACTTTGCTTGAGCACGCTTTGGACTGTGCATGATGTCTGTCTGTGGGCGTCCGCGCTATGCAGACGCCCTTTGAGCGGGAGCGTGACGTGCGGATGGCTCAAAACAAGGCAGCTTTGGACGCAATTGTAGCTGAGGTGGAGATGGACGGACTACTTGCGAACAAAGGTGCCGGTAAGGCTTTTTGTCCACAGAAGTGAGCCTGCATGGGAGGGATGCTTGTGTAAGGAACATAGCATTGCACTCAGTTTGAATGCAGCTACATTTACCAGGATGAAAAGTCAGCATGAGCTTGTGTCCAGCCGTCGAATTGTTTTGCAATTTCGCTTGCTTTCTCAGGAGAAGAGGAAGGAGGAGGAGGCACCCCTCACCAGCAAGACGACAAACGCCCTGCTGACAAAGGCCCTGGCGGAGGTGTGGACAGCTGTTTATGAAATCTGCACTGTTTTGTGGTATAGCTTAAGGGCGGGCGGACGTAATCAGCGCCAGAGGCAGAAATAAAGAGCAAGGTTTAGATCCTCATGAGGCCCATTCGTATTTGAAATTCTAAATGCAACTAAAATCTAAATGTTTCAGGGCAGACCATGACGTCCCTGCACTCCCACCACCCCCTGCAGGAACCTCGGACCTGCCCGATCCAGTTGGCTCACACAGAGACCACGGTGGTGACAAAAAAGGCCCCAACACCGGCGCCAATCCAGCCGGTGTGCAAAGAGACAACGGTGCCAACATAAACAGTACCATGGCCAAGCACACGATAGTGATGGCGGCAGGGCGAATGGTGGCGGTGCCGACCAAGGGCACGGGCCAGAAAGCATCACCGCAGGGTGCACAGGGTCCCAAGAAGGGGGGCCAGAAAGCATTGCTGCAGGGTGCCCAGGGTCCCAAGAGGGGGGGGCAGAAAGGACGGGGCAGCGCGGCTGCGTCTGGTGATGTGGGAGGGGCAGGAGGGGCTGTCATCGAAACGGTGCAGGTGCCGACCATTGTTCAAGAGCAGGACGCGCAAGAGGAGGGTGTGCGCGGCGGCCGTGAGGATGTGCCTACAGGTGGGCATGTTGCGGTGTGGATGTGTGTTGGGGAGGAGGGCATCAGGGGGTGTGCGTGTACGCGTAGGCACGTATGCACATTTATTCAAACACACGCGCGTGCACACATATATGCAACATGGGACACGGTTAAAACTCGCACAAACTTGCGCGCACACACATACACATTCTAACAGAACCTCTCCTTTTTCTCTGCTGGGCTACTATTTTTATTATGTTATAGCTGCAGGCACGAGCTGAGGACCTGGCTGTTCCATTTAAACACCTGTTTCCTTGCACCATACCAACATATGCACACACACAGGAGTATCTGCAGAAGGAGGGGGGGGCAGCAAGAGGAAGAACGAGGTGGCAGGGGAGAGGAGAAAATGCAAAGGGGGGCAGCAATGCCAGAAAAAGGCGCAGAGTGCCTGCACAGAAGTAAGCGTGAATTTTGTTTTCTGCTGTATTGTTTTCCTAAAAGTTCAGGTGTTTAAATTAATGTAGTATGTCAGATTTAACTAGTTACCAGCCATGCACCCCAGCCTGTGCCTCCAGAGGCTAGTCGCTGCACTAGTAACCCCACTCAGAGCCTCTTAGAAAAAGAAATAACTACGCAGGCAGTGAAAGCCACATTAATTAAGAAAAAGGAGCCACTTTGGTACCGAGTACCGTAAAGCTCCTCCACCGCGAAAAGGAAAGGAAAAATCAATGGGGATCAGGAGGGTTGCAGGCTTGGCCTGAAACCGGCTCCTGATGAGAGTTGATAATAGTACTGGAAAGGGCACGTCTGGTATGGACAAGTTTAGCAGCAAAGTTCACGGAGTGCACATGGAGCTTGGAGGCAAGCTTCTTAACTGTTTGAGATTCGAGACCCAGTTCCTTGAAAGGCTTCAGAGTGTGAGTGTTGTAGATGGTGCCGCCCACACCCAAAAGGATGATGTGGAGAGTAACGGAGGCTCCTTGGAATGTTGCAAAGGTCTTTGTGCTGTTCCTTCACGGCGTTCAGCTGGTTCTGAGGTCTGGTGTCCTCACAGTACTTGATCTCGACGAGGTGGATGTTAGCCGAGGTTTGCTGAGGTCTTTGGGTCGGTGCTGTCTGGGGTTGGTGGCTCTACTGGTGGATGTAGTATGTAGTACACTTCTCCTATCCAATAAGCAGAAAAGGCACAAGAACAACGTAAGCTGTTAATGCCTCATTTACTCCTTGATATACATTTTAGTGTTAGGTATTATTAACTGCCATGAGGAGCCGGTTTCAGGTCAAGCCTGCAACCCTCCTAGTCCCCATTGGTCTTACAGATTGTTGTGCTGAGACTTATACTTTGCAGTGACAGTGATTTGCTATGACAGTCTTCTTATTCTATTGGTGGCGTAGTTTTACGGTACCTGGTACTATTTGAAGTGGCTTCATTTTCTTAATTAATGTGGAGAGTGGTTCGCTGCCTGCAACTTTTACCAAGAGAGTTTGAAGAGCTCTTGTTGTGGAAAAGCTGGCCAGTTTTCTGTTACCTAGTAGGTGGATGGCAACCGATGCACCGACGTCTCTTGGCTGGACGTTCCTCCTTTTGTTTAGCTAGGTTTGGCTCCTCATTCACGTCACACTTTCCAGTTTTTTTTTTTTGTAAGGGTAAGGGTAAGGGTTACACAGCTATATCCGCCAGCGAGGGCAGTTGAGCTATAGCAAAAAAAAAAAGGCAGCTTCAAGAAGAGAAGGAGGCCAGACTGAACAAGACACCAGAAAAAGAGAC
>Ga0307942_1001347_pt1 | contig 19493 bp, 18 predicted proteins | sample OrgLakmetagen175_FD_201846 | JGI IMG/M metagenome (GOLD analysis project Ga0307942, IMG submission 201846) | Saline water microbial communities from Organic Lake, Antarctica - #175 | ecosystem: Environmental > Aquatic > Non-marine Saline and Alkaline > Saline | place: Antarctica: Organic Lake... | reverse complement strand
AGGCCGGGGGCGCTAGCCCCCGGCCCGGAATTTTTGTCAACACCCTGAATAGTTTTAAAAACAGTTCCGGGGAACCCCGAAGTTATTTAGAAGCTCTTCCGGGTAACCCCGAATAATTTGGGCACCTGATGTACTTCCCTGATCTATAGGTATGTAGTATGTGGAGATCCTGTCTGGCGTATTTTTGATTTTGTCGCTAAAGTAGGAGGAGAAGTGTGTTGGTAATTAATAACTTTGTAATGTGTTGGTAATTAATAACTTTCTAGTTAATAATTAATGGTGCAGAAGAGTGCACGTTATGTTTCCTTGTTTCTATTCAGGTTGATTTAGAACTCCATTTCCGCTTTCCTGACTCCAAACAAAGGTCAAGGGCCTATCTTCAGATGACTGTTTTTATTTGTTCTCACACACAGAGCCAAGCGCAAGCCTTTGACCGGCTTCTCTTGGACAAGTGAACTTCTGGTGAGTTGTGACTAGGTGCTAGTCTTTGTTTACAAACATTGGCCATGCTTCTTTGAGGCTTCACCTCAAATGCACAGTGCTGGACAGATTAATACATACGTATGTTTTAACGGTGTATGTATTGAATTACCAGCAGGGGAGTTTGTGTACAGTCATATGCGATGTGTGCATACAGTTTTAGCCAACCCTTGCAATCAAATGTGCGAATGTACTCTACTCCATGTAAAGAAACGCGTGCACCTACTGTGCAACCGGCCCACCTTGCAGGCGGAGGACGAGGACGATGATACCTATGAGTGGCTGAAAACCAACAGGCTGGCGGGGCGCAGCCTAGAGTTTGGGCGCTGCCTTGTAAGTGGTTCACAATAGGGAACGGGAAAATTGGACGCTGCCTTGTTAGGGGTTAACGACAGGGAATGGGAAGATTGGGCGCTGCCTTGTTTGGGATCCACAATGGGGAATGGAAAATTGGGTGCTGCCTTATCAATGATGCATAGTAGGGAATGGAGAATTGGGCGCTGCCTTGTTAGGGGTGAACGACATGGAATGGGAAAATTGGGCGCTGCCTTGTAAGTGGTTCACAATAGGGAACGAAAAAATTGGGTGCTGCCTTGTTAATGATGCATAGTAGGGAATGGAAAAATTGAGCGCTGCCTTGTAAGTGGTTCACAATAGGGAATGGAAATTTTGGGCGCTACTTTGTAAGTGGTCCATAGTATGGAATGGAAATAACTGCCTTGTTGGTTCATATTTCTGCACCGTCAATGCAGCACACTGGTCAAGGTATGAAACCTTGCAGCAAGCAGAGGGGTGCGTGAATGATCAAGTCAGCCATGATCTTGATCAAGTCTGCAATTGCCCAACAAGCCTGCTCTATATAAAATATATCAGCCAGACAGTGCCAATTTTTTTTGCAGATCTGTTGACACCTGTTTTCATTCCAGGTCCAGTGCCATCAGATGCATCATAAGCCCTCTCAATGTCATGGACGCAAACATTCTACAATCTGACATTGTGCAGACCTACCTCGTGCGCCTCAAGGACAACGCCAAATCACTGTTCAATGGGGCCGTCGTAAAAAGGTTAGCAATCAATTTCCTCCTCTGGACGCTTGTCTTCCACCAAAATAGAGATCAAATAAGCGCCAACATTGCTACGTTGGTGAATGACATTAGGTATATTTGACTTGCTTTGCTTCTTTTTAAAGTGTTCTTGGCTGGCCACGTACTTAGTACTTACATCATGTGCCTAAGCCTGAAGCCATCAATCATGTAGAAATTTACTTACACTCCTTTTCACATTGACCAAAATGCAGCTTGCGGGACTTCAGCCTCCTGCCAGTAGGAACCGCACCACAGTGCTTCAGAAACAGCTCTTCTCTCACTCGCATCAGCATCGTCTACCCAACGCCCTCCCGTGCTGCTGAAGTCAATTCCTGGCTGGATAGGCAACTACAGAAGCTGCCCAGCCGCAGCCTTGCTTGGGCCGTTGAGTGTGCGCTGTCAGTCGGTGTCATACACATGTGGCAGCTGGCCGGGGACGGAGCATTTCAAGAGGAGGCCTTTGAGGTACAGTGCACTGACACACGTGCTAAAAGGAAATTATATTTACAAAATGCGGTTTAAAAACTTGCAGAGGGTTGCGTGCAATTTGCAGCAGCATGCATGGGAGGGCATTGACACTTACACTGCGCAGTATTGCTATGGCCCTTTCTGCATGCTTTGATTCGCTGAGACGCTGGGGCTACCAGGCCTGGAAAATGTATCTGTTGTTTCCTCATTAGAACTTGAGAAGAGACAAGACCATAAGTTACGCTCACAATTACAAATCCCGTGATTGTTATAAAATGCTTTCTGCTTTCTTCACAGGAGGGGGACAGCCAATTCTTTCAAATTTTTGTGAAAGCACCACTCAGGCTGGCTGAGCAGGTGCGGACAGGACCAAAAGGGAAACACGCTAGCGCACAGATTACGCTGGTTTCACACTTGTGTCGTAGCTCAGGCAACACGTTAAAAGCATCTCTCATATGAAAACAAATACAGACATTTATATCATGCTAAATAATAAGCATCTCAACTTATTACTAACTAGCTCAAGCACATTCTGCGTGAAAAAGATACATCAGACAAATTTGGTCTACATGTCCAAAGTCTATGAAAGTGGCAATGAGCACATGCTGCCATCTGTGTTTTGCAGGCACTGGCCATCATGCGTGCCACAGAGGCAAGCCTGTGCGTGTTGAAATTTCATATAATGGCAGTGAGCGCACGCTGCCATCTGTGTTTCGCAGGCACTGACCATCATGCGTGCCACAGAGGCAAGACCTGTGCAGGACCCGTGCAAAAAGGCAAGTGTGGCTTTTTTGAATTGTGTATTTAAGTAAGGAAACAAAACAATGTCGAGCACTAATGTTTTCCTGTTCCTGTTGCTGCAGCTGATACACTTGATTGAGGAGAGCCTGCAAGTGCAAGAGATACAGCAGCCCAGAGGAGTGGACGGCAATGCAGGACTGATTCAGGTATAGGACATTTGGTACTGTAACGGCCTTGCTTGTATGTTGCCGCCAGATTGCTCGTAAGGGGTATTATTTATAAAGAGATCATATAGGGGCCTCTTAAGGGCTTATCTTGCCTAGACATTATTCTTGTAACAAACACATCATTTTATAGCAAACTTACCCTGTTCAAGCAAAACACTCAATGAAGAAGCATAGAGCATAGCATAGCATGATCTGTTTGAATGCTTCAATAATACACCCTTTCCTGTGCGCTTGCAGGTGGCACGGATAATGGTGAGAGGCAATTGGCTTTTGCTTTGCAGCTCTGCAGTCAGTCAATTCGGGCAAGACTCTGAGTATTTTAGCCTTTGCTCTTTCCATGCAATTCTTGCTCATGGGACGAATTCCATGCAAGTCTATGCAATTTCAATTACTGCTGATTTCCATGCAGTTCCAAGTATTGCTGATTTCCATGCAAGTATTTCTCTGATGAGCCAGATGATCTTGAGTCTAAGATTTTGTCATGGCAGTGATTCTGCCTGTTTGAAGGCTCACTGTTTTGTATCACTCACACATTTGTGCCATACCTACCAACACTCTATAATTGAATTAAGGTCACGCCAACAAGAATCATGGCCCTTCCGTGCGAGCTGGAAATTTCAAATCGGGTGTGGCGTGACTTCACGGCGCAGGGCAGTGGCTTGGATCCTTTTTGCCTGGTAATCTTGTTCATTGTGGGCAGGTAGTGTGTGTCAAGTGCTAAGATTAATCCATTGCAACAGGTCGCAAGTCCTTGCTCCTTAGGCTTTTTTTGTTTGCTGATGGTGAAGTATGACTGAAGCTACGGCACCAAAAGCTGCTTTTATAAAAACATGCAGGGAGACCTCGCTGTCGGTGTAAAATGTCATTAATTAAGTGTGTGTGTTATGTAGAATGTCAGTCAGTGTGTTGGTATAGAATATCGTAGTTAGCGTGTTGTTACTTTAGTTTAATGTTTAATGTGTGCATCTTTGCGACATGCATTTCACTTGTTTGAAAAGAAAGATTGCGGATGTGATGGACAGCCAACAGTAGAAACACAAGAAGCGACGATCCAGTTATGGTTGTCCATTTTACGCATATCTGTTTGCTTCCAGGTTCGAGTTGTGACGGCAGATGAAAGAGGGGCTCAGCTGTTTGGTGGCGCTGTAGCTGGTGCCCAGGGGGATGTGTTTGACCACGTTGAGCGGGTGCTGAAAGAAGGCGCGTGAATGTCTGCAAGGTCGATGTGCTCACAACTGTCATTTCACTGCTGTAAATAACTGCAATCACATGCTTACTATTCTGACAAGCATTCCTCCTGCAAGCAATCATATACTGCCGCTTATAAGTTGTGTGCATTAATGACAGGCGTCAGGGTCGCAGGCCGGTCGCACGAGTTTTTGGCGTACTCCTCATCTCAACTCAAGGATCAGTCTATATGGTTTTGTGCGTCAGGGCCTGATGAAACACAGGTTAGTGTTCTGGGCAGGTTAGTGTTGTGTGATTAGTGTGAGATGGTGTTTTGAGGTAGTGCTTATTGTTGTGTGAATAAAAAACGTAGCCCGATTCCCCCGACATAAATTTTACTTCTCTTCATCGACCTAGATCAAATTGTGAAAGGACGTATTTGCAAGTAAGTATAACGGCTGCACTTAAATTAAAGCATGGCGTAGTCTGATCTGCTTTTAGAAAGGCAAGCTTGTACTTTGATCTGCATGCTTGAGGCTGTTGCTTAGGAGGGTGCTCAAACTCTACTTGCTAATAGCTCTTCACGCCTCATTCACCCCCCTTTTTGCTCTCTTGCTTGTTGTGCAGGCAATCAGAAGAATCCTCATGACAGCCCCCAGCCTGGGTACGCACTCACCAGGTCTATCCCGTGACGCCTGGCCACCTCATTGAACACTTTATTGCCCATGCCAAGAACAACAACCTGTGAGTACACTGGTCGAAGCATACCTGTAAAAATGAAATACAGTTTCACCATTTCAGTTCAGCCTTTCTAATCCGGCAGTATCCTTGAATTGTTTCCCTTTTTCAGTTGAACCTCTTAAATCCGGCAAGATCCTTATATTCTAATTCTCAATATCTGCACCTTACTTGAGAGGCGTCCATAATCCCTGTGTCTTACGTTTATCAGGGGCATAATAGCCAATGCGTGGCTGGGATGGGCTGACCAGGCTATCAAGGACGGTCGCAACATAATTTCACACACGTGAGTAAAAAAATATATATATATATATATTCTTTGTTTAACTCAGTTGTGTCAGTGTTGCACTCCACCCAACCAAAATCTGGAGACCAATTTGCATGGGAGGGAGAGACAAGGGACCTCACTTGACCAAGCATAGATCTTAAAGTTCTGAAATGTTACTTTTTTCATGCAGCCAATGCAGAGTCCTTGCTCAACTGCATTCAACAGCTGTAGATTTCCCAAAGTCAGGTGAGGCAGGCACATGCACAAGTACTTCCTCTTATGAGTGGATGATTGTCGTAACTACTGACAGGTTTCTCTGGTTTGTTCTGAATGAGACACCACGTACGTATGAGTGTCCTTGAGGTGTATTGTTATTATTATGCAAAGCAACAGCTTGGTGTTATGTCGTATCTGCAGTGATAGTTGTTTGTGACCATTCTTTGCAAATTACTTAAAGAGCAACGGCTAGATGTTTGGACCTTATGATGCCATCGTTCTACATAAATTTGCAATTGCCCTGGCAACATGCAGGCATCCCTGCTGTCCTTAGCAAAGAACTGCTTCCTTCTGAAGTGCCCCACTGGCTTGAGCGCAAGGGAAAGGTGTGGCTGGGTTGACTGGGCTATCAAAGCTATCCACATTTAATTGCTAAGATAGCCCTGCACCACCAGTATCCTCCTGCTGCTGCTACCACCCGCTGACTAAACTTCATTTGTGTTGTGGGCCATTTCTCACCATTACTTATTACTCCTTGGTACTTGGTGTTGCAGAAATCATACCACTCCCCCACAGTTTTAGGCCAGATGTTTGATGCAGTGAAGTCAGACGCTGAAGCAGCAAAACAGGACTTCCGCAGCTTCCAATTTCAGCTGAGGTGTGTGGTCTGGTACGCATTCAGTCCAGCAGGTATTTGTTAGCAATTGCAATGTCGAAGCAACCAAAAGCAAGTGAGGGATTTCCTGGGTTTTACGTCAATGATGAGCATTATCTGCATTGTCTGATGGCAATTCGTCTCGGCTCAGAACATCTAGTCTCTGGCTGAGTGAAGATAAGTTATTAAACGTTGAGTGCGGCAAAAGGCTGAATCATGGGTGGGAACCTCAGCTCTGTAATGAAACAGAGGCAAGTCAGGAATGAAAACTTTTGCCTCAATGCTTTGGCCGGTCATTACACACAGACACCTGGACCAACACCCACTCAGCCTTTCAGCAGATGCAGCAGGCGCACCACCCTACTTGTGCGCCTTGCTACGCTCCGTCAGCCACACCAGCTTGTTAGAGTGGGTGCCGTTTGCCAAGAGGTTGAACGAGCAGTATGAGAGCGAGATGCTAGAGATCATGAACAGGTAGAGGAATGAGTTTTCTTAACGAGCGCACACGCACATAGGTACAAGGAAATACTGAAGCACTTGATACTTTCCTGGCCCACTCACACACATGCTCGCATTAGCACTCTTAAGTGTGTGCACATCCTGCTCTTGTCTGGCCTCAATTCTGTGACACTTGAGCACAATTTGCAGCCTGAGCTCATGCATCTACGACGCACAGATTTGGCCTGTTCAATGAGGGGGAGCTGCTGACCGGAGCGATCTGGAAGCTGAACAAGTTCCGGAAGAGGGACGGGCACAGCACAAAGGACTGCATCATGAAAGAGGTGCGAGGTGTTTGTGGATGAGGCGGGCGAGCAATGTGAATGTGTAATTGTCAAAACATGCTGTGAGGGTTGCCTTTGTGCCCACAAGATCCTTGAAGAGCAGCTGTCATCTTGTCAATTGGATTTTGGTTGGATCCTTGCAGTCATTCCAGGCTGGGAGCTCTAGTTATTTAGTGTAAACTAAGCTGAACCTGCTTAACCACATCTAAGTTGGATGATTTAACAGCGTGTGATCAGAATAAGATGAAAGGGCAGTGAGTTTTCTTAGGGGCACAACTTCCTACATTTTTGAGCACAAGCTTGAAACCTTCTACAAAATAGAAACAGGCGCTGTCCAAATATATCACACACTGCCTCGAGCTAGAGTCCCACCAAAAAATCCCAACACTGCCACGAGCTAGAGTCCCAAACTGCCATGAGCTAGAGTCCCACCAAAAGATTCCAACCTGCTATCAAGCCCCCCCTCCACCTACTCTCTGCTACCTCATCTTCTAATTGCCTCATTCAGGTGCAAGCCACTTCTTCCAGGCTCTTGCGCATTTTCCTCACAGCACTGCTCCATCAGGCAGATCATGCGCAATTCCCACCAAGCCAATGGTATGATGCTGCGTGCGCTCAGCTGGAGAGCAAGAGCAGCACAGACGACTTGCGGCAGTGTGTGAAGAGCGCGCCTGAGACCACCCGCGCTGCCGCAGCGTGTGCGGTTTACAAGGTGCGTCTCCTTGTTGAGCTTTGCAGCAGAAATTTGCGCTTGCAAACTCATCACAGCTTCCTTATTATGATGCCAACCTGTGGCCAGCATGCAGGTAGTCGTTCCCCTATTGTTTTGCTGACGCCCTCTTTGTAGGCGCCGGCTGACCAGTCGCGCTGGCATGCGCACACATGCACACAGGTAGCATACCGCAAGCTGCTAAGGGGGGGGGGAGAGCTGGAAAAGGAGGTCGAGGAGGAAGGCAGCAGCGGCAGCAGTGGTGATAGCAGTGATGATAGTAACGATGCTGGTCAATCGGCTCAAAGCAAAAGGCACAGCGGAGTTGTGCTTCTTGGGCTCCCTTGGATTGTGGCAGTAGACATCCTTTTAGGGTCCAAGTGCTAGAATGGTGAAGGGCAAGTCTGAGGCTGGGCGAGAATACAGTTAAATGCTTATCCTGTTTCTTTTGTATATCATTCACTGCTTAAACAGATACAGCAGACAATGAAGATCAGATTGGGATGGAAGGCAAGAGGATCAACGCTCTACTCTACTTGTTCTGCGGCAGGCATGTTGCGTGAAAAATGAAAATGCTACGAGGAATAGGTTTGTGCAGCAGAAAAAACATCCATAACCCATACCGCCCCACGACTTGGCTGTGATTATTATTGTTGGTGTGAAGCTGATCTTTTTTGGATTCAGGAAAGTAACATGATGGATACGTCCAGTCCAGATTTGAGAGAGGCTCATTATTAAAGACAAATGAGAGGATTGTTTAGTGGATATCCCCAAGCGCTGGTATTGCTTAACCGTTTACATTGTAGCTCAGAGAAAGCACCTTATTACCAATACGGCAAAGGCTGAGGTGGTTCATTTCAATTCATATGGTTTAATGTGCCTGTGTTCAACGTTGGGGGAGTGCCACTTGCACACAAAGATCCTTTTAGGTATTTGGGTATGATGTTTTACAGGCGCATGAGTATGTCCTCTAAGCACGCAGCTGGCCCTTTTATGGCATCTGCTTTTCGGGCTTGTCAGTTTGTGCGTGAGAAATCTCTGGTGAATAAGCCATTTGTGCCTCTGTGGATTGTGGACATATGTGCTCCCAGCCGGTATGTATGCAGGCCAGGTGCGGGGCACCGAGTGTATTTAAGAGGACAAGGTCTTCACGGTGATTTGCAAGTGCGACACATAAGTTTTTTGAAGGGCACGCTGGGTTTTAGGCGTACCACCACAAATTGGGCTGTCTTGAGGGAGTGTGGACGCGAGCCACTGTTGTTTTACTGGTTCAGGTCTGTCGTCAAGTTGTATAGTAGCATGCTCAAGTCGAACAGTGAGACGTTAAGCAGGGTGCTGAAAGCGGATCTGGGCATACATTCACGCGGCCCTTTCTGCTGGACTGCATCTTAGATGCTCTTCAAGGGTTGAGCACGCAAAGATTGCACTGCCGCTTGCATCATTGACCTTACAACGGCTACAAAGCCTAAAAGAAAAATGCCCGGATGCGCACGTAGAAGTAGCTAACAGTGCAAGTAGCCATGGCACTGTTAGAGCGCACAGACATGCTAGCAACAGCCAATCCTCCTGTGAGTCCGTCCACTGCATCGAGAATCAACCCCATTGCAGCCTCTAGTGTGCCTCATTGCAAGCGTGATGCAGATGGTATGCCTGATCTGAGCTTGTACCTTGAGCAGACCGCAGGCGTTTACAAAGTGTGTGAAGGTTTCAGCCTGGCCCACGAGGGGCGTTCACTCGGAGGACTTGAAAAGGTGATCTGGGACACAGGCTCAGAAATCAACCTGATCTCAGAGTCCTTTGCCAAAGCAGCCAACATCAGGTATGATGCCGCTCATGGCCCCACAGTTGGCGGGTTATTAGGCGGAAGAGACAGCCGTGCTCTAGGTGAAGTGATAGGCCCAGTGCAGAGTGTCCTCAATGGAGGCACAACCTTTGAAGCGATTACACACAGTCTGGCAGCTGTCATGTTCTTTGTAATGAGTGGGGTCGAGCGCCTGTATGACGTGCTCATTTCAACCCACATTGCGCAGGATTTTGCTGCGTACGCCGACCCGTTGACCTCTGCGCTTATGTACCAACCGTATTTCTTGAAGGATGACCTACGTACTCTTGCAAGCATGCCACTCACACCCACTTCCAGAAGGTCCTGGACGCACACGCAGGCCCAAACCCATTTTGTCTGCTGCACAACGCATGTAGTGAGTGACGAAGGACGTGATGTCTCTAGTGATGGTGTGCATGAAGAGTTCTCAGATTGCTTCGAGTACTTTTAAGTAACCCGCAAGAAGAAAAAGAAGTGGAACAGAGCGGCTCACATGCCCAGCACCAACAAGAGGAGGAAGGGCAAACGCGAGATCCGAACTGGCCTGAACATGATGCACAAGTTCACCAACCAAGATTCTGCCCAATAAGCCCAGATAAGTCACCTGAATTGGTTAAATGCCAGGTTAAATGCCCTTTTCTTACTTGCACTGATGTGCACAATTGGAGAACGTTCGCTCCCTCGAAGGGTGGCATGCCTTTAATCTGCACTGACACATCACTGCAGAAATGTCAGCGATTTGCATGCACACGACTTTACATGCATACGCACCCACTCTAGAGCTCCTGCACAAAAATCTGCGAGTGGATGCAAAAATTACCATCAAAAGGGGGGTACTACCATGTCTCAATGCCTCATTCCTTGCTGGCAACACCACGCTACCTCCCGCAATTTTTTTGCAAGTGACTGAAATGCAGAGAACAACGGCGCACGAGAAGTATTACGGACCCAGTGATGTCTGGCAGGACACCCTAGTCCTCAATTATATCAGAGGAGGGGGGTATCTGCCCAGTGTGAGGCAGTTTTCAGTGGGTGATTATGTGTACTTGAGGAGAAGGGGAATGGCAAGCACAATACAGATCATGGCTAAGAAAGAAATATATCGAGTGAAAAGTGTGCATGATAATGGCTCAGTATTGTTGCAAGGGAAGTGTGGTGTGACATTGCTCAATAATGTGTATAATGTGGCACCATGTCACCTCACTGATATTGATCCGACCATATATCATACACTGGCAAGGCCGGATAAGAATTTAGCGTGTGAAGTGTGTTCGTTTATGGTTGAAAAAGAGTGCATGCTATTGTGTGACGGTTGTGGAACAGGCTGGCATACCAAGTGCCTAACGCCCAAGTTGACGAGCATTCCTAGAGGAGACTGGCTGTGCCCACGATGTGTTTCTGATGGTGTGACTACTGCTGAGCTGAGAGTTGTAAAAGCACTGATCACACCTCAGCCAGGCCCATTGCTCAGAGGCAAACCAGTTCCTTTGTTTCAAGATGCAACACCCAGGCGCCGAAGACAAGAGCTACGCGCATTTGATGGGCGCACTATTGCGCACAAAATCCGCCATGGTAACAGTGGAGAAGACAGCAAGCTTGGCTGAGTAGCCTACATTGGTTAAAGTGGTTTTCACGGATGGCAGCACAAGAGTTCAGCGCAGTGGAGATCAGGAATCGGCTCATGCCAGAATGAGCAAGGACAACAGCAGCAGCGGAAACAGGGGGGGGGTTGCCGGTGTGGGTGGAGTCAGCGGGTGGATGGGTAGAACTCACGTTGAGTGTTAGGATTCAGCTTCCGTTGTTTAAATCTGATTGTGTGCTCATCACCTTACAGAGCAACAAGGAATTGAACAAAAAGACTGAGTAGTACTGAGCAAAAACAAACAAACAAACAAAAAAAAGTTAGTTAAATGAATCATGATTTCCTACCGCATACTTTATTCTCAAAAAACACATTCGCACATCATCTTTTAATGATCTTCAAGTTTTCGTAGTGAAACCTATCACATTGGGGGGGTTTATATTGTTGTGCTGAGTCTTATACTTTGCAGTGACAGTGATTTGGTATGACAGCTGTCACGCCCAACTGTTGGCAGTGACGATTCGTGTGATTTGGTTGGTTGGTTTTTCAGTCGAGGTTGCTTTGCCTAGTCTCGTTCAATAAGCTGGAGAAGCCAGTATTTTGAAGATAGCACTTTCCAGTTTTGATATTGCGGCATTTTAGCTTAGTAAACTACACAATGCTCAACCAGATGGTTGAGTATACTTCCCAGCCCTGGGGAGGAGAGGCGCGGCAGCCGACTAGAGTGTGTGTAGTATGTGGTATATGGTATAGTATATGTCAGTGTGCCAAGCAAGTTGGATTTGAGAAACAGCAGAGAAAGAGAGAGAGTATCAGGAGAATTGCAGTCTGTAGTGCAGTTCCCAGCCTTTGCTCGAGAGAGACTCAACCCTGGCGTTAAACCATTCTTACCCTACCTTACCTTGGGGGGGGGTGGACACACGTTTGAGTTGGCAGCTCAGGATCTTAGTGAACCTTTGGGCTTGTCTGTGGCTGGGCACTAGATAACCAGAGCAGAGAATTACGAAGTCGACTGGCTGCCCTTTCTCTGGTAGCGACACGAGAAACTGTTTGAATTGGTCGCTCCGTCATGTATCTTTGTAGTAACCTAATCACAAAGTTAGCTGCTACACTGAAACTAGCTACGGGTCTCCGTGGTAGCTTGCCTACTACATAGTGTGTGTAGGCTATGGGAAAGGAAATCACATTCCATAGCTTACTTCCTCCGAGTTGAACCTTAAATCACCAAGTCAGCGCACGCAACATGAAGCTTATGAAAATCCATCGTCCTTATAGAATTATGAAACACACGATTTAATTGCCTGCTCAAGAAGCTTGTCCTGGCAACATTGATACAAACTACCTTTCAACATATTCTTCACCCTCATGTAGGTTATCCAAGGGCTCATCTTCTCCCGTGTCGTCTCTAAAAGGAGTGAGATTCATGTGAAGCCCACGGCTGGCTGAGCGTGGTCCCGGGAAGCCTCCGTATGCCTGTGCACAAACAGGACCATTGCTGCTCACTGAACATGACGAAAATTTCTTATTCAAGGATATAGAATCTTCGACCTGCTCAATCAAAGGAATCCTTTTTCTTGTATGCCATTGAACGTAGGCTTCAGCTGCAAGACTCTTTGCATTGTCCAGACTTACCACAAATCTGGACAATGCAAAGGTTCTTGACCTCATCAGAGCTGTTTACCTACCTTTGCACAGGGACCTGGCCTCCCTATGGGCAGAAGACACTCATTTGACGACATTGCTGGAAATGTGCTCATTAAGCCCACATAAAACTCAGCTGTGAGCTCCTTCTCCCTTGCAAGCACACTTTCTACTGATAAGCCAATCCTTCCCTCCCCGTCCCCAACCCACTTTTTAGCCACTGTAGGAGGCAAAGGACGTGATGGGATTGTTGCAACAACCTCCTTCCTCAACACTGTGAAAAGTAGGGTGCAACGGCAGACATTAATTGTCCAGCGGTAAAACTTACACTCCTCCGCAACCGAAGCATGAGAAGACCATCGTCAACTCTGTGTCTGAAGTTGCAACATTAAAACAGGGCAGCCCTGTGCTTCAAGATCAAGAATGCCCCTACTTTCCAATACCCTGTCTGGACCCAAATTCTTCACTTAACAACACCTAATGTCCCTGCTATTAGCAGTGCTAAAACCAAATGCATTATTATGAAAAGCAGAACCCTGAGTCCCCAACATGCAGTATGGGGAACCAACAATGAAAGGAGGCAGAGGAGGCTTTGATTACGCTCCCACCACAAATCTGGACAGTGCAAAGATTCTTGATCTCAACAAAGCCGTTTAACCTACCGACCTTTCTTGCACGCTATTGAACGCAGGCTTCAGCTTTCATAAATAAGCATCTTGTATTTTACACCCGCACCCGCCACATTTTGCAGCAGAAAAGAAAGGCAACAAACATGCATGTGAATTCTAAGTATCTAGGGCACATGACAAGCATGCACCTTTCAATTTGCATGGCTGAACACCCATTAAATCCACAGGATTCAATGTTTCCTTAATTCTTTGGTATGGCTTGAGCTGGCTCGAGTACTGATTGAGAACCTTTTTTGAACGCACGCTGACCTGCGTCAGACAGGAGGCTTTCACTTTGTACTCCACACATCCACCTTCCATACCTTGTAGAGATCCTCATCCTCCTCGGGTATTCGACCGAGGCCTCCCATACCCTGCAGCGGATCTAAGCCCATTTCCCCCAATGGTCCCCCCATACCCCCTAATGGCCCACCTCCCCTCCCCATACCCCCCATACCAGCCCCCATGCCTCCAAAGCCACCAAACCCATCATCCAGGCCTCCCATCCCCCCCATCTCCCCTCTACCCCCCATGCCCATGCCCATCCTTCCTAGCCCACTTCGGTCAGACACGCGGCCATCACCCCTGCGTGACAGCATTTTGGTGTGTGTATGTGTATGGTTTGTGTGTCTGTGTGTGTGTGTGTGTTACTGCATGTGTTTTATTATGCACCACGCATTTCCGTGCAGCATGTGCATGCAATCCAGCTCATCTGAACTAGATGCTACCTTACCTTGCAAAGAGCTCATTACCCACATATCCAGCTAAGCCACCAGCCCCAAAGAAGCGACAAAAACGACGGATTTCTTCCCACCAGCGCGCCCCCCCCAAACCCTAAAAAGCCACCATCCAAACGCTCGTTGCCCCTCTGGGAAGCTAGCCCACCGACCCCTAAGAACTAAGAAGCGTCAAATATCACCAACTCCTTCCTCACCTGCGCCCCCCCCCTGCCTCCTAAGAAACCACCATCCAAACACTCCTTGCCCGTTCAGGCAGCTAGCCCACCAACCCCTAAGAAGCAACAAAAACGACGGATTCCTTCCTCACCTGCGCCCCCCCCCACCCCCTAAAAAGCCATCATCCAAATTCTTCTTGCCCCTCCGGGCAGCAAGCCCACCAGAGGACATGGGCATGCCGCTCATGAAGTTTGAGCGCATCTTATAGAACAGCAGGCCGAACAGCGCCACAACGCCTGCAATTCAGGGTAAGGTTGGGGGGGGGGCATGACGTGTGTGTTTAGGTGTGCAGGGTGGGTGGGTGTGCGTGTCTGTGTGTGGTGATAAGTGAGAGCCATCGTTCACGTTTTCAAATGGCGCCAAACGTTTTCAAATGGCGCATGCGAGCAATTGGCACAGCCTGCTGACTTCTTCGTAAGCATGCCGTGTGCTTGACAGTTGCCCAGCAGCTGTGGTCAGAGGGAGCTGCCTAAGGTGCCCATCCCCACAGGACCAAACCATTCAGGACACACAGACATACACACAGAGAGAGAGAGAGAGCTCTGTAGCTGTAATTGTTCCTAAAAATATGCCATCAGGAGGTGAAGCAGCACCACAAATACAAAGGGCACCCCTGCACAGGCAGCGGAGCCACCCCCACATCAACTAAGGAAAGAGAGTGGCACTTTGATACGGGGGGTGGTGAAAAGCACGTGACATTGTACGTTGACACACACGTCAATAACAGTTTTCATACTCGCCAAATAAAGTGACTGCAGCCAATTCCATACGCGCCAAGGAAACCTAAAGACATAGTGGCCATGCTGGTGGCTAGGGTGGGCGCCTAGTGCATGACGCATTAATGCGTGCACATACACATACACACACATCATTTACGTGCACTTCCACACTCAAACACACACATTGTTTACGTGCACTTACATACTCAAACACACACATCGTTTACGTGCACTTACACACTTAAAACACACACATCGTGTACGTGCACTTACACACTCAAACACACACATCGTTTACGTGCACTCACATACAAACACACACACATTGTTTACGTGCACTTACACACTCAAACCACTTACACACTCAAACACACACGTCGTTTACGTGCACTTACACAATCAAACACACACGTTGTTAACGTAAAATCACACTCAAACACACACATTGTTTACGTGCACTCAAACTCAACAAGAATTGGTTGCAGCCAGAGCAGCCTGTGGGCCTGTTGCCAACCAGGGAAGGGCCAAGTGCTTGGCACGCTAATGCGTGCACACATACACAAACGCACACGTTCAGGTACACTCTCACACATCCATAACGATTGACTGCAGCTAGGCGGACCTAGAGGCCGCGCTCTCATTGGCGGCTAGGAAGGGTGCCAAGTGCTTGGCACGTTAGTGCGTGCACACACACTGCACACAAACACGCACACATATACACACACGCTTTTCACATGTACCAGCACTCACCGACTATAATTGGTTGCAGCCAAGAGGACCTAGAGGAAGGGCCTTTGTTGGCAGCCAGGGAGGGCACCAAGTGCATGACGCTCTCAAACATGGCCACAATGCCATTGTGTTCAGATCCCAACCCCACTGCAAGCACTCCTCCTGTGCATGTATATTATGTGCTTATTATAGTAAACGTACGTTTGAAGTGTGTGTTTGTGTATGAGTAAGTGTGTGTGTTTGCACGAGCACATATGTTGTGTGCATGTGTTCCTGTTTCGATGCATATATACTTTTGTTTTTTCGTGTGTTTACGGATCATTTGTCAGAGTATGTGTACACGTGTGTTTCTGTGGCCAGTAGGTCAATTGTGTGGAAGCCATCCTGTGTGGCCATCCTGTGGAAGCCATCCTGAGTGGCCAGTAGGACAATTGTGTGGAAGCCATCCTGGCTGCATGACAACATGAAAAGCATACTACAGGCTATTTTCATGCGAGTACTGTAGAAGTCAGTGCTGAGTACGTAAGCTCTGTGTATGAGAGTGCTGTGTATGTAAGCTCTGTGTATGAGAGAGTTGTGTACGTAAGCTCTGTGTATGAGAGAGTTGTGTACGTACGCTCTGTGTATGAGAGTGCTGCATATGTGAACTTTGTGTATGCAAGTGCTGTATACTACGTACGCTCTGTGTATGAGCCAGCAAAAGGCCTAGCTGCCGTGCTGCTCAAAAAGCGCATGGCTGTGAATGCTGATTCTCTCTCAAGAATGTCGCACATTGACATACAAGCACACACACACACACGTGACCAGGTGCAGACAAAAACACAAGCGCACGTTTGGTTGTAGGGCTGGTGTGGGCAGGAAAGCTGGTGCTGAACACTGTGCATTATGCATCTCCACTTGTTCACACAAACCACACGGGCACCCACACACCCTCACTTACATGCACAACCACATACATACACATACACATACACACACACACACCACTAGGGCTGGTGGCGAGCAGGTGCACAGGATTGCTGGTGCTGCTGTTTCCAGGGGGAGCCATGTCCAGTGAGACTCCAAAAAGGCCTGCAAGGTGAGAGGGTACCAGACGTCAAAGGCAGGGAAAAGCTGCTTTAAACCTTTCAGTAAAGGGCATCAAATGGGAAGGTGCTGCCAACACGCTTTATGTGCGTGCGTGCGGGTGTATGTGTGTGTGTGTGCGTGTGTGAGTATGTGTGTGTGTGTGTCCTCGTTTGTGTGTGTGCGTGTGTGTGTGTGTGTGCATTGGTATGACTGAATGACGAGACGTGGCACTGTTTAAAAAATCGACAAAAAGCATTTTGGCGTGCGTGTGTACTACAGGTGTGAAACTTGGATTCCGGTTTGCTGCACATACACACACAGAATCACTTAACTTCCGGTTTACTGCACATACACACACAGAATCACTTGGATTCCAGTTTACTGTGCATACACACACAAACTCACTGTGCTGCACTCCTAGGAGTGGCCTGTTTCCACCCCTGAGGTTGCTTACAATTCTGCACAGCTCACAGACTCAGACACACACACGCACACACCCACACAATCACACACGCACACACACATGACAGATGCACTGAGACAGGAGCACACACACACACTGTCAGGCACAAGCACACGTCACTTTCCCTTTTCCACACCTGCCAGCGTAGACGCAGGCTCTGTTATGACTTCCTGAAGTGGCAGCTGAGAGTTAGACACGTTGAACACCGTGACGCCCCTGCAGCACACAGCACACAGCACACAGCACACAGCACATGGATGGGTACACGAGATCTTGATACAACATCTAGACGCCTGATGTGTGACAGCAAGGTGTGTGCTCATTGCTGCAGCACACAGCACACAGCACACACACATGAATGGGTTCACGAGCTGACACATCAACTAGATGCTAGGTGCTTGCTGTATGACAGCAAGGTGTGTGCTCAGTGCTGCAGCATACAGCACACAGCATACAGCGCACACACACATGGATGGGTTCACGAGCTGACACATCACCTAGATGCCCGATGAATGACAGCAAGACATGTGCTTATTAACCCTTTTGCCATCATACTCAAGAACAATTTAACAAAGGTGTACCAATAAACCTGGATGCTATAAATATGAATAATCACAAGTGCTATTCCTCAAAAAAAAGAAATGTGTGTTTGATGGACCTCCTGGAAACAGGCGTACGCACTTACACTCATGTGTAAATGAACACGATGCAACTTTTACTGAGAAAACATACACATAATCAGGAGGCGCCAGAAAGTGTAAATTTTGGACGTCGTGTACTAATCGGGTAAAAAATAGATAACGGAATCCTGACGTCAAGAGCTTTTGATTGGTATATATATGAGTCAAATCGGAGGGGGGGGTTGGAGGGCGGTGGTCCAGAGTTTTTTGGATCCCCCTCCAAAAATTTACTACATCACTCCTACAAAATTTTATATACATCATCGGAATCCTCAGCTCAAACCCAGTCGATTGGCACCCTTTTTGAGCAAATTGGGTTAAGGGGGGGGTCCGTGGACATGTCCAAAAGTCAGAGGCACACGCGCACGGGTGCAGGCCGCGGGGTGAGTCAAGCCAATGGAACAGCAATTCACCCCAAACTTAATTTTGCCAGCATAAGATAGCCAGTGGAATGCTGAAGAAATGGAAGCAATGTGAGGCTGTGCAAGCCAGTTATGGGTGCCTGGTAGGTCACGTGTGCATGGGCGTCCGTATCTCAGTTTTTGCCCCATAACTCTGCAACACTTCAGTTTCAGGTCTTGATGAGTATGCAGATGGATGGATGCCTATTTGAAAAAGGAGCAGATTGGTACCCTTTTTGTCTGGGTAGGGGCACCGGAAGGGGGGGTTAGGGGGTGGGTGGTGGGTCAGGGGGGTCCACCTCAAAAATAGGACATGACGTCCAGTATTTCTTTTTGGCGCCTCCTGCACATAATACTGAATATCCGCTGTGAACAAAGCAGGTTCAGCACCGTGCCAGGTTCACTTCCGGTGCTGTTTAGTGCAAACTCATTCACTCCATTATTTATGCTGGTGTAATTTGGGGCAAGATTGATGCTGGTGTGATTATGCTGATGCTGGTGTGCTTATGCTGATGCTGGTGTGATTATGCTGATGCTGGTGTGATTATGCTGATGCTGGTGTGATTATGCTGATGCTGGTGTGATCATGCTGATGCTGGTGTGATCATGCTGATGCTAGTGTGATCATGCTGATGCTGGTGTGATCATGCTGATGCTGGTGTGCTTATGCTGATGCTGGTGTGATTATGCTGATGCTGGTGTGATTATGCTGATGCTGGTGTGATTATGCTGATGCTGGTGTGATCATGCTGATGTTGGTGTGATCATGCTGATGCTGGTGTGAATATGCTGATGCTGGTGTGATTTTATGGGCAAAAGGGCACACAGGGTCAGCACTGCGTATGAGGACTGACTTCAGTATCAGACACAGTGAACCGGCAAGGCTGCGAGAGTTCTTTTTCAGGTGCAGCTACAGTGCAAGGATGAGAAATGTCTTTTTTTTTTGCTGTGCGGCACAAAGTTCTTGTTCAGGTGCAGCTATAGTGCAAGGATACAAATGTCTTCTTCTTGCTGTGCGGCACAAAGTCCTTGTTCAGGTGAAGCTTCAGTGCAAGGATACAAATGTCTTCTTCTTTTGCTGTGCGGCACAAAGTTCTTGTTCAGGTGCAGCTACAGTGCAAAGATACAAAATGTCTTCTTCTTGCTGTGCGGCACAAAGTTCTTTTTCAGGTGAAGCTTCAGTGCAAGGATAAAAAATGTTTTCTCCTTTTGCTGTGCGGCACAAAGT